>Ga0209188_1000046_pt1 | contig 138985 bp, 125 predicted proteins | sample C_130625_EF_Meta_FD_187307 | JGI IMG/M metagenome (GOLD analysis project Ga0209188, IMG submission 187307) | Freshwater microbial communities from Lake Croche, Canada to study carbon cycling - C_130625_EF_MetaG (SPAdes) (version 2) | ecosystem: Environmental > Aquatic > Freshwater > Lake... | reverse complement strand
CAATCGCTAAAAAAGTAGTTGCAAAAAAAGCAACACCTGCTAAAAAAGCTGTTGTTAAAAAAGCAGCACCCGCTAAAAAAGCAATCGCTAAAAAAGTAGTTGCAAAAAAAGCAACACCTGCTAAAAAAGCTGTTGTTAAAAAAGCAACGCCTGCTAAAAAAGCAATCGCTAAAAAAGCTGTTGTTAAAAAAGCAACGCCTGCTAAAAAAGCTGTTGTTAAAAAAGCAGCACCTGCTAAAAAAGCAATCGCTAAAAAAGCTGTTGTTAAAAAAGCAGTTGCAAAAAAAGCAACGCCTGCTAAAAAAGCTGTTGTTAAAAAAGCAGTTGCAAACGATGCTAAAGCAACAGCTATTGAAACAACTGTGCCGGTTGAAACTACCCCATCAACTGAAACAAATTCAATTGAGCCAACAACAGAAACAACAACAGAAACAACACCTACCGAATAAGCTGATTTTGTATAAAATTATTTGGGTGTTTTATCAATATTAAAAAGATACCCTAAAAAAAAACCCGCTTTACGTAAGCGGGTTTTTTTATGGTAACAAGAATTTTTGCTTACGCTAACATCCGAATTGGTTCTTCTAATAAACTTTTTACTGTTTGTAAGAAAGCTGCACCCGTTGCGCCATCTACTACTCGATGATCACAGCTTAAGGTAACATTCATTACATTCCCAGGAACTATTTGACCATCTTTCACGATTGGTTCTTGTGCTATGCCACCAACAGCTAAAATACAGGCATCAGGAGGATTGATAATTGCCGTAAATGAATCTATTCCAAACATGCCTAAATTAGAAATAGTAAACGTGCTGCCTTCCCAATCTGCTGGTTGTAATTTTTTCTCTTTTGCTTTTTTAGCAAATTCTTTCACTTTACCACTAATTTGTGATAAGGTTAAATGATTTGCGAATCGCAATACGGGAACCAACAACCCTTCTTCTACTGCTACTGCAATACCAATATTTACATGATGGTTTTCTCTAATAAAATCACCCATCCAACTACTGTTCACTTTAGGATGTTGCTTTAGTGCCAAAGCAGTTGCTTTCACAATCATGTCATTAAAACTAATCTTGGTGGTAGCAGTTTCATTTAACAAAGTGCGTGCTTTAATAGCCGCATCCATATTAATTTTCATCGTTAAATAAAAATGCGGTGCTGTAAATAAGCTTTCGCTCAAGCGTCTAGCAATTACTTTACGCATCTGAGAAACTGGTGTATCAACAAAGTGAGTAGTGCCTGTAGGAATATCAGCAGATGTTGAAGTGGTGGTTGTTTGTAAATTTGTAACGGGCGTGGAAATTGGTTGATAATTTTCTAGGTCTATTTTTGTAATTCGGCCATGCTCACCAGTCCCTTTTACATATTTTAAATCAATCCCTTTTTCTTGGGCAATTTTTTTAGCCAACGGAGAAGCAAAAATACGCCCTTCATTAACAACTGCTTGTACCAGATCGGTTGTAGGGGTGATTGTTTCTAAAGAAACAGGTGCAGATGTAGGCATTGTGTTGGGCGTAACTGGAATCGTTGTTGTGCCTTCCTTTAATTTTAACCCATTCACAATGGCATCAATCGCTAATCCTTCTTGTCCTATAATACACAATAAGTCATTCACTAAAATCTTATCTCCTTTTTGGGCACCTTGGTATAATAAAATTCCATCCTTGTAGGATTCCAATTCCATGGTGGCTTTATCAGTTTCAATATCCGCTAAAACCTCTCCTTTTTTAACAGTATCTCCAACTTTCTTTTGCCAACCGGCAATTACGCCTTCGGTCATGGTATCACTTAATCTAGGCATCAAAACAACTTCTTCCATTTTACTGTAATCCACCCCACTTGCTACAGGAGCTGCAGTTGCCATAGGGGTTGTAGGTGTGTTTATGCTTTCATCTGCTACTTTTGTCGTTTGTGGTGCAATATTTGCTCCATTGATCAAGCCACTAATGTCCTCTCCTTCCTTTCCAAAAATGGCTAATAAATCATTCACTTGTAGTTTTCCACCACGAGGTGTACCAATATGCAAAAGAACGCCATCTTGGTAACTTTCCAATTCCATGGTAGCTTTGTCCGTCTCAATTTCGGCTAACAAGTCACCTTTTTTTACGATTTCTCCCACTTTTTTATGCCAAGCCGCTATCACTCCTTCTGTCATGGTATCGCTTAAGCGGGGCATTAATATAACTTCTGCCATAGGTTAAAGGCTATTTTGTAATTGAAGCGTGAAAATACATTAAAAATATTTTTTTTCCCACCCATCTTTTCATTTTTTAGTCAAAATAAACTTAAAAAGAAAGCAAATTCCGCAAAACGATGAAATATTTATAAATTATTGACCTTGTGCTAAGCTGTATGCTTTTTTATCAGCCCACATGTTTAGAATTTCAAGGGAACAAATTTTAAAATTTCTAGATAAAGCACCATACAAGGCAACAACATCTGCTTGAGACAAGGGTAATTCTTCTACTGTTTCGAAGCGACAATAATATTGATTCACTAAATTGGTAAATATAGATCCTGATGGCCAAACCTGTGTTCCCCTGTTGGTTATTGTTACCAACTTAAGGGTATCAGTTGTGTATGTCGTACATTTATCAGCTATTTCTTGTGGTTGTTCATTACTTTCTATAAAAAAATCAACCCCTACAATTTTATGCGAATCATGTAAATTACTTTGTAACATTGGATTGTGGTCTAATTTAAAATGTGTGGGGGTAACATAAAAATTAGGCAATAATGGTTTTGGATTGTGTACGGGTTTTTTGCCAAAATTTTCAATAATAGTTTGTGCAAAAACAGTTGTATTGACTGCAGGAACTGCCTTCGTTCCAAAATCACCTGTATGAACACCTGATTCTAAGGTGTATAATAAAGCATTTTCAATCATTATCGCTTGCTCCATAATTCCTAAATGACGAAGCATGCTTATACCACTTAATAGCAAGGAGGTTGGGTTCGCAATATTCTTTCCAGCAATATCTGGTGCAGTACCATGAACCGCCTCAAAAATAGAAATATGATCCCCAATGTTAGAGGAGGGGGCAAAACCGAGTCCACCAACCAATCCAGCACATAAATCACTTACAATATCCCCTTGTAAATTTGTCAATACAATAACATCAAATAAATCTGGTCTGCTCACTAGTTTCATACATAAATCATCCACTATAACATCATCTGCATTCAAAGTTGGGTATTCTTTAGCCACTTCCTTGAAAACTTCTAAAAACAAACCATCTGTTAATTTCATGATGTTTGCTTTATGACCACATGTAATCCTTTTTGCTCCTTTTTTCTTAGCCAATTCAAATGCATACCTAATCACTTGTTCACTACCTGGTCGAGAAATAAAGCGCCTTCCCATAGCAACATCTTGTGTAAGCATGTGTTCAATGCCTCCATACGTATCTTCAATATTTTCCCTTACAATGGTTAAATCAATGGTAATGCCCGCTCGACTAAAAACAGTATCTACCCCACTTAAGGTTTGAAAATGTCTATCATTGGCATAGGTATTCCATGTTTTTCTGGCAGTCACATTTACACTTTTAACCCCCTTTCCTTTTGGTGTTTCCATGGGACCTTTGAACAAAATACCTAAGTCTTCGATAGTCTCTTTTGCTTCAGGGGTCATTCCATTACTATACCCTTTGTCAAAAACCCATTTTCCCATATCAACAAATTGATAGGATAAAGGCACTTTTGCTGTATCAAAAATGTGTAAGACGGCCTCCATAATTTCAGGACCAATTCCATCTCCTTTTGCGACTGCTACTTTCATAAGTTATCTTTTTGGTAATGTATGTTTTAATACTACAACACAACTAATTTTTGCAAAGTTATGGCACTTATGGGCGGTAATAAAAAATTATCGAAATTTTTTAAGTTGTTCGAGTATTTTTTTTATTAATTTTATGCTGCAGTATTCTCTGCAAACTACCACTTGATATAAAAATCATGGTTTCCAAGATTTCAGAAGGAATTGAAATAAGTATTGAATCTTTTTATCAAAAAGACTACAGTAATCCATTACATAATGAATACATGTTTGCTTATCGGATTACGATTGAGAACCACAATTCATTTCCTGTAAAATTGACAAGGCGTTATTGGGAAGTTTTTGACAGCAATACAGACCAACGCATCGTTGAAGGGGAAGGTGTAGTGGGTGTGCAACCAATTATTATGCCCGGAAAGCATTATCAATATGTTAGTGGTTGTCATTTAAAAAGTGAAATAGGCAAGATGCATGGCTTTTATACCATGGAAAATTTAGAGAATAGAGCGCAAATTATTGTAAAAATTCCGGCCTTTAAATTAATAGCACCCCTAAAACTTAATTAACTTAAGGGGCATAGGAAACAGTGGCAACAATTTTACTAGCATCCGTATTTAACATTGTTTCCAAAGAAGTTTCTTTTTGCGCGTTTTGATGCATCCAAGCAGTAACCAATTGCAATCCAATAAATCTACCAACATTACCTGGCAAGGATTCCCCAAATAAATTATTCACTTCACCCTCTTGTAACAAATTATCCAAATCATTTTGATTGGTTGAATTACACAATTTTTCGTGTAAAAGATATGTCCATATTTGAGCTTCTTGTTTTTTTAATTGTAAACATTGTTCATTTGTAAAACCCATCCGAATAGAATCAGGTGTGTTAGGGAAACAAGCATTCACAACATATTGTATTTTCCCAGCTTCCACCATTTGCTCCATTAAAGTTCTTGCATTTGCAGGCTTACCATAAATGTCATTTAGAATATTATGAACGCTACTTATTGCAATAAAATCTGGTGTATATGTTCTTGTATACATCGGGGGATATAGGGTTTGAAAAGGTTGTTCATAATACCATTTTGCCTTCATACCCATATGCATTTGTAGTCCAATTGCAATGCCGTCTGTGGTTACAATATTACTGTACGATTCAAGGGGTCCTACAAATAAAATTATGTTATGTGTTAATGTATACTTTGGAAAATAATAATGCAATCTTTTAAAAGCTTCTTCTAAAGCGGGCAAAGCCACTTTTATCGCATTTACATTTTGGACTTCTTTATAAATTGGGAAATATGTTTTGTAATATGCTTTGATTGAAAGGGTATCATCTGTATTTTTTAGCATTAAAATTCTAGTAATAAAATCGGTGCAAAAATTGGGATACGCTTTCCTTAATTTGTCTAAAGAATACGTTAACCTTAAGGTATCCATTGAAAAAAAAGCGCTATCAAATCTTTCCACTTTTAGTTGAAAATGACTTGCCTGCGCAGCTGGATCTTGGCGATTACATCCTAAACCAACTACCATGAAGAACAGGATACCGCCTATCAGTAAGTTATTTCGCATTGTTAAAAGTACAAAAAAGAGGGTTTATTTATTTTAAAAACCGAACTTTACCCCATGAAGATTTGCATTGCACAACAAAATTACCATATTGGCAACTTTGAGCAAAATACTCAAATGATGTTGACTGCCATTAAAGAAGCTAAGCAACTTGGGGCAGATATTATTTTATTCAGTGAAATGAGTGTTTGTGGATATCCCGCTCGAGATTTTGTTGAATTTTCCGATTTTATCCAAAAATGTTATGAGAGTATTGATATCCTAAAAGAAGCTGCAGATTCGATTGGTGTTGTAATTGGAAGTCCTGCATACAATCATGATCCAAAGGGAAAGGATTTGTACAATGCTGCTTTCTTTTTATATGAACAAAAAATTGTGGCTGAAATTCACAAAACTCTTTTGCCTACCTATGATGTGTTTGATGAAAATCGTTATTTCGAACCAGCCAAAGAATGGAAGGTTGTTGAATTTAAAGGCAAAAAATTAGCTATCACCATTTGTGAAGACATCTGGAACTTAGGAAACAATCCACTCTATCGAATTTGTCCAATGGACATGATGATGGACCAAGCTCCGGACATTTTATTAAATTTAAGCGCTTCCCCTTTTGACTACACCCACGATGAGGACCGCAAAGCCACCATTAAAGCAAATGTATTAAAATATAAAAAACCATTATTTTATTGCAATGCGGTTGGCAGTCAAACGGAGCTAGTTTTTGATGGTGGTTCCTTGGTTTTTGATAAAGATGCCAATTTATGTGGTGCATTCCCTCTATTTGAAACGGCGCTGCAATTATTTGAATGCAATGATGAGGGTCGTATTCTTTCGCCAATTCTTGAACCTGCTTCAAGGGTGCCTAATAAAGAATTGAATCCCATTGCATTGATGCCTACCCTCAACATAGACCAAGTGTATAAAGCTTTGGTTATGGGCATCAAGGATTACTTTGCAAAAATGGGCTTTACCCGTGCTATTATTGGCTCTTCAGGTGGGATTGATTCAGCAGTCACACTTGCCATTGCATGTGAAGCTTTAGGCAGTGAAAATGTTTATGCAATATTAATGCCCTCACCATACTCATCCGAGCATTCCATTTCTGATGCAATATCATTGAGTAAACGATTAAACAACCCATATGATATTGTCCCTATCAAGGAAATCTATGAAGGTTTTTTACACACTTTGCAACCTATTTTCAAGGACCTACCTTTTTCCGTTGCTGAAGAAAATATACAAAGTAGAACAAGGGGAAACATACTAATGGCCATCGCCAATAAATTGGGTTACATATTGTTAAATACATCTAATAAGAGCGAACTGGCTACGGGTTATGGTACTTTATACGGAGATATGGCAGGAGGTTTAGGTGTGTTGGGAGATTGTTATAAAATGCAAGTATATGCTTTGGCTAATTTTATCAACCGTGAACAAGAAATAATTCCTCAACATATTATAAACAAACCCCCTAGTGCTGAACTTAGGCCCAACCAAAAAGATATTGATAGCTTACCAACTTATGACACTTTAGATCAAATTTTATTCCAATATATTGAAAAAAGAGCAGCCCCGTCAGCTATAAAAGCTTTGGGTTTCGAGGAAGGGCTTGTGGACAAAACATTAAAAATGGTCAATGCCAATGAATACAAACGCAATCAATTCTGTCCAATTATTCGTATTTCTCCAAAAGCATTTGGAGTAGGCAGGCGTATGCCCATTGTAGGTAAATATTTAAGTTAACCAAAACGATTATTGAAATGAATAAATGGATGGCTTGTTTATTGATTGCATTGTTTTTATCCAATGCATTAACTGCTCAAAAAGAAATATTGCCCGGTGCCTACCAAACCAAACAATATTTTCCGATGTTAATGCATCAACGTGTTGGCTTGTTTACCAATCAAACCGCAATTGTTGGAGGCAATCATTTAATTGACACCTTAATAAAGGCTGGCATACAAATTCGGAAAATTTTTACACCTGAACATGGTCTAAGAGGTACCGCTGATGCGGGTGAAAAAGTGAGTGATGAAATAGATACAAAAACAGGTATTAAAATTGTGTCGCTTTATGGTAAAAAAAATGCACCAGATAGCGTTGATTTAACAGACATTGATATTTTATTGTTTGATGTACAAGATGTGGGTACTCGTTTTTATACTTATATCAATTCCTTACAATATTTTATGGAAGCTGCTTTGGCATTTGGCAAACCCTTAATTGTTTTGGATAGACCAAATCCAAATGGGCATTATATTGATGGTCCTGTATTAGAAAAACCATTTTCCAGCGGGGTTGGAAAGCAATCTATTCCTATTGTTTATGGAATGACCATTGGTGAGTATGCAAAAATGTTAAGGGGTGAGGGATGGATGAAAATGAATCCTGCTAAAAAAATTGAAAATGAAAACTGGGTGTTAAAAATTGTTCCCGTTAAAAATTACGATCACAGGTCCCACTATGTATTACCAGTTGCACCTTCTCCAAATTTAAAAGACATGGTTTCCATACAATGGTATCCCACAACTTGTTTGATTGAGGGTACCGTTTTGAGTGAAGGGAGGGGCACAACCCATCCCTTCGCATACATAGGTCATCCTACAATCAATCTTCGACAATTTAGTTTTATCCCTATGCCAAGGGTTGGTGCTATGACTTCAAAATTATATGGGCAAATTTGTTATGGATGGGACTTGACAAAAAAGAAACCAAGTGCAAAGATTGATCTTACTTTACTTATTGAAATCTATAAAAGCTTTCCCAAAAAGGACAGCTTTTTCCTTGAGCCCAAACTGAAAGAACCTACAGCTTATTTTTTTAACAAGTTAGCCGGAAATGCAACGCTAATGCAACAATTAAGAGATGGCGCTTCTGAAAAAACCATTCGAAATACTTGGGAACCAGGTTTAACTGCTTTTAAAAAAATTAGAAAAAAATATTTGCTTTACAAAGATTTTGAATAAGTAAATGTAAGGAGTACTTACAATCGTTCAATGATCCCGGCAATGCCTTGCCCACCTCCGACACAAGCAGTTACAATGCCGTACTTTTTTTGTAACCGCTCCAAATCATTCAATATTTGAACTGTTAATTTGGAGCCTGTACAGCCTAATGGATGACCAAGGGCAATAGCGCCCCCATTAATATTTACTTTTTGGATATCTAAATCTAATGCACGAATTACGGCCAAGGATTGTGATGCAAACGCTTCGTTTAATTCAAATAAATCTATTTGGTCCAAATTCATCCCAGCTTGTTTTAACACTTTTGGAACGGCAGCAACAGGACCAATTCCCATAATTCTTGGATGCACACCTGCAGCGGCACAATTCACCAAACGACCAATTGGCTTAATGCCTAGCGAATTCATCATTTTTTCACTCATCACCAATACAAAGCTAGCTCCATCACTCGTTTGTGAGGAATTACCAGCAGTGACAGATCCATTGAGGGCAAATGCAGGTTTCAATTTTGATAATGCTTCTAAGGTAGTATCTGCACGTACCCCATCATCAGTATCTATTATATAGGATTTTGTAGCCCTTTTATTTTTTTCATTCACAAAAGTTTCAGTCACTTCGATGGGCAAAATACCTTTCTTAAAAAATCCACTTTCTATGGCTACTTTAGCTTTTTGATGCGAGGTCAACGCAAATGAATCCTGGTCGGCTCTACTTATTTCAAATTCGTTCGCAACTGCTTCGGCTGTTAAACCCATTGACAAATAATAATCAGGCGCTGTTGCTGCAATTGAATACGCAGGCACTGTTTTCCAACCGGCTGTGGGTACTAAACTCATGGACTCTGTGCCACCCGCAATGATACAATCGGCCATGCCTGTTCTAATTTTCGCAGTTGCCATTGCAATACTTTCCAATCCACTTGCACAATACCTGTTAATTGTGATACCTGGAACCTCTATGCCCAAAGCTTTCGCAGAAATCATTCTTCCAAATTGTAAACCTTGTTCTGCTTCAGGCACTGCATTCCCTACAATAACGTCATCTACTAATTTTGGATCTAGTGCAGGTATACTGTTCATCAGTCCTTGTATCAACTGAATCGCTAATTCATCGGAGCGTGTAAAACGAAATCCACCCTTTTTACTCTTGGTCACTGCTGTTCTGAAACCTGCAACAATATAAGCTTCTTGCATACAATTGTATTTATAATATCATTAGTCAATTTCACCCTAAATGTAGTGAATTTTATAAACAGTTGTTTATGCAACTAAATATTTCGCCGTAAATTTGTTATATGTTGTACCCTATCCTACGAAATACGCTTTTTTTATTACCTCCCGAAACAGCCCATAATGTGTCCATGAATAGTTTACATTTAGCAGCTGCTTCACCATTCGGAAGACAAATATTGGCTAATCAATTTCAATACCCTAAAAATGACCTCTCGCAAACCTTATTTGGGCTCAAGTTCTCCAATCCAGTTGGTTTAGGAGCAGGGTTTGATAAAAATGCGCACCATTTAAATGTATTAGAATTACTGGGTTTTGGATTTGTTGAAATTGGAACCGTTACACCAAAAGCACAATTGGGAAATCCATCCCCCAGGTTATTTAGATTGCCAAGTCAAAAAGCATTGATCAATAGAATGGGCTTTAACAACGAAGGTTTAACTGTAATCGCCAAAAGATTAAAAATGAGAAAAGAAAAAATTAACTCAACTTTAATGATTGGTGGTAATATTGGAAAAAATAAAAATACGGAAAACAGTGAAGCATGGAAGGACTATTGCCTTAATTTTAAAGGGCTTGAGGAAGTTGTTGATTATTTTGTCGTAAATGTAAGTTCTCCCAATACACCAGGCCTACGTGCTTTGCAAGAAAAAGAGTCACTTCGGAAAATTTTTAGTGAACTTCAAAATTTAAATGCAAACAATAAACCCATTTTATTAAAAATTGCACCCGACTTAACAACTTCAGCACTTGATGATATTATTGCATTAACACAGGAGGTATCTATATCGGGCTTGGTTGCTAGCAATACGACCTTAGATCGTAGTGTATTATCAGAAGCAAATGCAAAAAAAGCAACCGACATCGGAGCAGGCGGATTAAGTGGCCAACCATTGTTGGAAAAATCAAACCAAGTTTTGAATTATTTACACAAAGGGATCGGAGCAACATTGCCTATTATTGCAAGTGGGGGTATTTTTACAGGTGCGGACGCACAATCCAAAATAGACTTGGGTGCTCGTTTAGTTCAAATATGGACAGGATTTATTTATGAAGGTCCTGGTGTGGTAAAAAATATTTGTACGCATTTATCTTCACAAAGAAAGTAATTAAAAAATCAGTTAACACATGTTAAAGATTCAAACTTTTTGTTTTAATGCCTTTCAGGAAAATACCTATGTACTCTTTAATGAAGATAAAGAAGCCATCATTATTGACCCAGGTTGTTACTTAAGAAATGAACAAGAAACCATTGCTCAGTTTATCCGTGAAAATAATTTAACCCCACTTTTATTACTGAATACACATTGTCATTTGGATCATGTTTTTGGCAATAACTTTATTAGTAAAAAATATGGGTTAACCGCGCATTTTCACATGAACGAGCAACCAGTAATAGATCGATTACCTGAAGGCGGTGCTAGATGGGGCGTGCCTTGTGAGCCTTACACCGGGCCAGTGAAATATATTGCACAGGATGAAATTATTAATTTTGGAAAAGATCAATTTAAAGTATTATTTACCCCTGGACATTCTCCGGGTAGTGTCTGTTTTTATCATGAAGCTCAGGATTTTATGGTAGGTGGAGATTTAATTTTCAAGGATAGTGTAGGCCGAACTGACCTTCCTGGTTGTAACCCATTGGATTTGGTAAAAAGTATACAAGAACAAATTTTACCCTTACCCGAAACTATGTTTATTTATCCGGGTCACGGACCAACTACCCATTGGGGTCGTGAAAAAAAATCAAACCCTTACATTTTACATATACTAAAAGGCGCATCTTAAACCTTTAAAAATAGACGCCTCGGAAAATTAAAAAAGGGTATCGTTAATAATTTGATAACTTTTAAATTTTTATAAAATATGGGTATTAAGACTTACTTTTGAGTATATAAAAATTATGGAAACCAATCCTATCAAAATTTTAATTGCAGACGACGAACCGGATATAATTGAAATCATAAGTTTCCATCTCACGAAAGCTGGATTTGAAGTTTTTACTGCAAAAGATGGTATTGAAGCCATTGAAAAAGCCCAACAGTTTATACCAGATTGTATCGTTCTAGATATCATGATGCCAAGAAGAAGCGGATTTGAAGTTTGCGAATATTTAAGAAGCAATAAACAATTTGATAAAACATTAATCGTATTGCTAACTGCTTTGAATGACGAAGCATCTCATATTAAAGGATTAGAGTTAGGGGGTGATGACTTTGTGAACAAACCTATAAGCCCTAAAGTATTGATTAGTCGTATTACGGCTTTATTTAGAAGAATTCAATCAACGAATGATGATGATAAAGTAATTCATGTTCGGGATTTAATCATTGATCCAACGCAATACAAAACAGTATTAAATGGAACGACCCATGTGCTAGCCAAAAAAGAATTTGAATTATTATTCTTATTGGCCGCACAACCAGGTAGGGTGTTTTTACGCAATGAAATTTTATCACAAGTTTGGGGAAATGATGTAATCGTTGGAGACCGTACCATTGATGTGCATATTCGTAAAATAAGGGCGAAATTAGGCATTGACTGCATAACAACGGTCAAAGGGGTTGGCTACAAATTTGATTATTAGCCCCGTTGTACTTGATGTACCCGCTACCTCCTTACAATACATTGACTACTTTGAATTTGTATGTTTAAAGAAAAAAATTTATCCCCTAAACAACTTGCTTTTTTAACAGCTTTGCTTTTATCAAGTATCATTGGTTTAAGCATTTTTGTTTTAATCACCGATGTTAAAATACTTATCACCTATTTTTTAATTTGCTTTATTGTTATTTACATTTTAGTATTCCAAATTTTAGAATATTTTATTTATCGTAAAATAAAATTAATTTATAAATTAATTTCTTCTACAAAGGCAAGTAAGCGTGAAGCGGCTTATAATAAATACATTCTCCCCAAAAAAGGCATTGATGAAGTACGTGAAGACGTAGCGGAATGGGCTGAAAGGCAAAAAGCGCAAATCAAGCAACTTCAATCGAACGAAGCCTTTAGAAAAGAGTTTCTTCAAAATTTATCCCATGAAATAAAAACGCCCATTTTTGCTATTCAAGGTTATTTAGAATTAATTGCAGATGGGGCCATGGAGGATCCTGTGATTGGAAATAAGTTTATCAACCAAGCACAAGCCAATGTTCAAAGATTGGTTAGTTTATTGAATGACGTTGATGTCATAACCAACTTAGAAATTAATAAAGAACCCATTTTAAAGACTGCCTTTATCATTCAAGATTTAATCATTGAAGTGGTTCATAATTTGAGTGTAAAGTGGTTAAAAAAAAATATTCAGTTTCAATTTAAAAAAGGCAGTGAGTCTCCAATGCAAGTATTTGCAGATAAAAACAAAATTTATCAAGTGCTTGTAAATGTTATATCCAATGCTGCTAAATATGGTAAGATTGATGGCCACATTACGGCAAGTATTTATAAATTGGAAGACAATAAGGTGCTCATTGAGATAAGTGATGATGGCATTGGAATTGCGGAAGAGCATATTCCTCGTTTATTTGAACGTTTTTACCGTACAGATGATGCCAGGAGTAGAGAAATTGGAGGCACCGGGCTTGGACTTGCTATTTGCAAACATATCATTGAAGCGCACAATGAAACAATGCAAATTAGAAGTAAATTAAACGTTGGAACCACTGTTGGTTTCACATTGGCTTCCAAAATTTAATGACTTTTTTTTCGTTTCTTTGTATTCTAAATTTTTATAATGCAAACTATTTTAGTGACTGGGGGCTGTGGTTATATTGGAGCCCATACCATTGTAGACTTACTAGAAAATGGATTTGATGTTATTTCAGCAGATAATTTATCAAGAGCCACAGACAAATCATTAGAGGGTATTGAAAAAATTACCGGAAAGCGCATAAAAAATTACAAAGTAGACCTAACAGACCCCACTTCATCCGAAAATATATTTAAGGAAAATCCAAATATCATAGGTATTATTCACTTTGCAGCCTACAAAGCAGTTGGTGAATCCGTTGAAAAACCTTTGGATTACTATGAAAATAATTTGTTCTCATTGGTAATCCTATTAAAGATGGCTGTAAAATACAATGTGAAACATTTTATTTTTTCTTCCTCTTGTACGGTATATGGCAACCCATCAACCATTCCAGTGACAGAACTTACTCCTTTACAAACTGCCGCTTCTCCTTATGGTGCTACTAAACAAATGGGAGAAACCATCGTAAGCGATACAGCCCTCGCCTTCCCGCTGTCAGCTATTTTATTGCGTTATTTTAACCCAGTTGGTGCGCATCCCTCCACCGCAATTGGTGAGTTGCCCATTGGACGCCCACAAAATTTAGTGCCTGCTATTACACAAACTGCCATAGGAAAATTACCAACGATGCAGGTGCATGGAAATGATTATGATACACGTGATGGAAGTTGCATTAGAGACTATATACATGTTTGTGATATTGCTCATGCGCATACTTTGGCCTTACAATATTCTATAAAAAATAATCAAGAAAAATTTTGTGAAGCTTTCAACTTAGGAACAGGCAATGGTATTACTGTTTTAGAAGCCATCAAAGCTTTTGAAAAAGTAAGTGGGGTCACTTTAAATTATGAAATAGGTCCAAGAAGAGCCGGTGATATTGTTGCAATTTATGCCAACAATGATAAAGCGGTTACCAAATTAGGTTGGGAATGCAAGTATGGTTTAGAAGAAATGATGCTTACTGCATGGAAATGGGAACAAAGTTTGGCCAGCTAAATGTTGCTTAATGCTGCACTAACATTTTTTCTGCATTCTCTGCCATTTGTAAGGCTTCAATAAATTCTTCTATTTCGCCATTCACCACGGCATCTAAATTATAAGAAGTAACATTAACACGGTGGTCTGTAACCCTTCCCTGTGGCCAATTATAAGTTCTAATTTTAGCACTTCGATCACCAGTACTCACCAATGTTTTTCGGTGTTTTGAAATTTCATCTTCTTGTTTACGAACCTGCTCTTCAAATAATTTAGTACGTAACATACCCATTGCTTTCTCCCGATTACCCAACTGTGACCGCTCAGTTTGACATACAATAACAGTTCCTGTTGGAATATGGGTTAACATTACTTTCGTCTCCACTTTATTTACGTTTTGGCCACCAGCACCTCCACTTCGCGCCGTCTCCATTTTTACATCTGCTGGATTCAATACAAAATCTACTTCTTCGGCCTCAGGCATTACCGCAACAGTAGCGGCAGAGGTATGTACACGACCTTGTGTCTCTGTACTTGGCACCCTTTGTACCCGATGCACACCACTCTCAAATTTTAAGGTGCCGTAAACATCTTCACCTGTAACTTCCAAAATAACTTCCTTGTACCCACCTACTGAACCTTCACTCTCACTGGCTATGGCGACTTTCCAACCTTTCTTTTGGCAATACCTTGTGTACATGCCCAATAGATCGCCAACAAATAAACTTGCTTCATCGCCACCTGTTCCCGCTCTCAATTCAATAATGGCATTTTTATCGTCCTGTGGGTCCTTGGGAATTAATAATTTAGTCAACTCTTTTTCCAAACTTTCTCGTTCTTCCTCCAAAGCAGGCATTTCCATTTTTGCCAATTCCCTCATCTCTGTATCATCCCCATTTAAAGATTCTTTTGCAAACTTATGCTCCTCTAGCACTTTTACATACCTCAAATAAGGTTTCACAATTTTTTCCAGGGAACGATATTCTTTACTCATTTTTCCAAACTCCGTCTGGTTATTAATGATTTCAGGATTGGTCAAAGCCACTCCTACCTGGTCAAATCTAGCTTTTATGGCTTCTAATTTATCTAACATAGTCAATTTTCTGTGGGCAAAAATAACTATTTTAGTTGTCAATTAAAACAATCCCATGAAATACCTAATTCCTTTATGTATAGCTATATCAATTGGTACAAGCGGACAATCAATTCACTATTCATCTACATTAGTAGACACTCATAATGATGCCTTGACGGCTTGTATCGAAAAAAAAGTAAGCCTGGATCAGGATTTAACAGGGATCAATCACTCCGATTTAAAAAGATTTAAACAAGGTGGTGTGGATTTTCAATTGTTTTCAGTTTGGTGTGATGGGAAAAAAGCAAACCCCTATGCTTGGGCAATGCAAGAAATGGATACCCTTGACGCCGTTGCGGTAAGAAACCCAACTAAAATGGTGATTGCTAAAACATGGAAGCAAATCCAAAAAGCTTTACAAGCGGGTATGTTAGTTGCCCAATTTGGTGTTGAAGGAGGACATATGATTGAAGATGATATCAATAAATTAGATACTTTTTATCAAAGAGGGGTTAGGTATATGACCCTAACTTGGAATAATTCACCCAGTTGGGCAAGTTCTCATGCCGATGAAAACAATCCAAAATATACTGGCCCTAGAGGATTGACTCCTTTTGGAAAAGAAATAATTGCTAGAATGAATAAACTAGGTATGATTGTAGATATTTCACATGTAGGAGAAGCCACTTTTTGGGACGCTATAAAAACCACAACCAAGCCTGTAATTGCTTCCCACAGCAATGCCTATTCCCTATGTCCTGTTACTAGAAATTTAAAAGACGATCAAATAATAGCAATTGGGAAAAATGGTGGTGTCATTCATTTAAATTTCTTTTCAGGTTTTGTAGATAGTAATTTTAGTAAAAAAAATATTGCCTTTAGAAATAAACACAAAGCCGCACTTGACTCTTTATTGGCAACAGGGATTCAACAAGAATACGCACAAAGTATTTTAGCTGATCAATATAAAAAAGAGGCTGATGCTATAAAACCTGATATTGAAATTTTAATGAAACATTTTGATCATATTGTTAAACTAATAGGGATTGATCACGTTGGTTTGGGCTCAGATTTTGACGGCATTGATTCTGCTCCACAACAACTAAAGTCAGTGTTGGATTATCCAGCATTTACAAATGCGCTGATAAAACGAGGATACAGCAATGCTGATATTGCTAAAGTGTTGGGCGGAAATTTTATGAGGGTGTATAGAATGAATAACCCAAATTAGTTTCTTGAATTCAGCTTACTCAATAATTTTAAAATTTCCAAATACAACCACACCAAAGTCACTAATAAGCCAAATGCACTATACCATTCCATGTATTTTGGAGCGCCCATTTCAGCTGCTGTTTCGATGGCATTAAAATCGAGCAATAAATTAAATGCTGCAATTCCTACAATGAATAAACTAATTCCAATGCTTATTGGAGAACCATCAAAAGCAAAACCCATATTTACACCAAACATACTAAGTACCCAAACAATTAAATAAAATAAACCAATACCCATTGTAGCAGACATAATCATTGACCTCAGCTTATTGGTTACATTGATAATTCTAAAATTATACAATAAAAACATAGCAAGTGCAACGCCCATTGTCAACCCAACTGCATTTAAAATAAGCGCTGGATACCTTGTTGAAAATAAAGTGTTGAAATAAGCACTGATGCCTCCAATAAAAAATCCTTCTAAAATGGCATAAGCAGGAGCAATATAAGAAGCCAATTTTGGGTTGAATACCATCAACATTGCCAACAGGAATCCACCAATTGCACCTATCCACATTAGCGTATTAGCAGTACCAACTGTTGTAGGCGTATAAATACTCCATATATACATTGCAGCGCCCATTAACATTAACAATAAAAATCCAAATTTTTGCAGGGTTCCACGTATCGTCATGATCCCAAAGGCTTTGGATGTTTCAAGTGCAGTTTTATCAAAAATTTTTTCAGTAAGTGTTGGATTTCCTGTTTTGAATAAGCTCATAAAATTTATTTTTAACTCGTTAAAAATTATCTGGTTTTAACCCTGGATATTGGGTTATTTTTCGCAATTGGTATTTTGGATTTGCCTTCAATAAACTTATCATAGCAACTAATTTGGCTGAATCCGTGGAAGCCCGGAACATTTGATCATGCATTAAGATGACTACATGATTTCTTGTAGCAGTATGATTTTTTGACAATGCTGAATCAACCATACTCACCAATTTTTGAGGAGATTGAACAGGTCTTCCTTTTTTTGTAAACTTCCATTCAACATCCCAACCAATTAGATTAAATCCAGCACTATCTAATTTATTCACAACTGGCTTTACCAACCCACTTGCTTTTTTGAGGTTGGTTGTATTCCAAGCACTATTACCTGGTAATCGAATGATATTATTTTTTATGGCAAGCGATTGTTGTGCTTTCATAAAATCCTGAAAAGCCATTTCAGGATGATGGTAGAAATATATATACTTTCCATTGGCATGTGTATAGCTATGATTAGCCAACGTAAATTGAACCTGATTTTGCACAATTCGCTCATAAAAGCTTTTGGATTTACCAGTTCTTGCTTGGTGCATGCCCACCTCAAAAAAAGTTGCTGGCACTTTTTGTTGCTCACAAATATCAATACAATTGGATGTGCCTTTTAAGGGTCCGTCATCAAAAGTTAGATAAACATACTTTATTTCAGGATCAGTCGCAGCAGAAACAGTGATCGAACGAGAAATGAAGGTTGTCTCTATCTGAAAAAACGGGAATAGCATATAGAAAATGGAAACGAACAACATAGACCTTTTATGAATGATAAAGTTAGTGTACAAATATAAAATAACAATAAAAAATATGCAATTAGGCAGGGTGTGTGTACCTTTAACCCCAAATTAATAAGAAATGCAGCAAGAAGTTATTTTACAAGACGTGGTTATTAAGTTTGCAGGAGATAGTGGAGACGGTATGCAATTAACCGGTCAACAATTTACCAATAATACTGCCATTTTAGGAATTGATCTTGCCACTTTTCCTGATTTCCCTGCTGAAATTAGGGCCCCAATCGGAACCCTTCCAGGTGTTAGCGGATTCCAAGTTCATTTTAGTTCAGACAATGTTTATACACCTGGTGACACTTGTGATGTTTTAGTAGCCATGAATGCAGCGGCCTTAAAGGTTAATTTGAAGAGTTTAAAAAAGGGAGCAAAAATTATCGCAAATACAGATGGGTTTGATGTGAAAAATTTACGATTGGCAAATTATCCAGAAAATAGCAACCCATTGGAGGATGGAAGTTTAGATGGATATGAATTAATAAAAATCGACATCACAAAATTAACCAGGGAAGCTTTAAAAGAATTTTCAACATTAGGCAATAAAGAACGAGATCGAGCAAAAAATATGTTTGTGTTAGGCGTCATTTATTGGGTATACAATAGAGACTTGACAACAACCCTTGATTTTTTACAAGAAAAATTTGGCAAAAAAGAAACAATTTTAGAAAGTAATATAGCGGTTTTAAAAGCAGGATATCATTATGGTGAAACAGCTGAACTTTTCAATGCTTCCAGATTCAAGGTCGAAAAATCAAAAATGGCACCGGGTACTTACCGAAGCATCATGGGGAACCAAGCCCTTTCAATGGGTTTAATTGCAGCTTCACAAAAGGCAAAACTGCCCTTATTTTTAGGCTCCTATCCCATTACACCAGCCAGCGACATTTTGCATGAATTAAGTAAGTATAAACAATTTGGGGTCCGTACTTTTCAAGCCGAAGATGAAATTGCAGGTATCGCCTCCGCAATTGGTGCCAGTTTTGGCGGTCATATAGGATTAACCACCACTTCAGGACCAGGAATGGCTTTAAAAACAGAGGCGATGGGTCTTGCTATGATGTTGGAATTACCTTTGGTCATTGTGAACATTCAAAGAGGAGGACCTTCTACAGGCTTACCAACCAAAACAGAACAAAGTGATCTATTACAAGCTTATTATGGCCGAAATGGAGAAGCCCCTATTCCTATTTTATCTGCCTCCACACCAAGTGATTGTTTTGAAATGGCCTTTGAAGCAGTTAGCATTGCCTTACAACACATGACACCTGTCATTTTATTAAGCGATGGATATATTGCCAATGGAGCAGAGCCATGGAAATTTCCACAAGCTGCCCAACTGCCCTCCATTGAAGTTAATTTTAAAAAAACACTTGCTGATGGGGAAATAAAATTCAAACCCTATGCCCGCAATGAAAAATTAGCGCGTCCTTGGGCAATACCTGGCACACCAGGCCTTGAACATAGAATTGGCGGATTGGAAAAACAACATGAAACAGGTAATGTAAACTATGAAGCTGAAAACCATCAGTTCATGGTTAAAATGAGAGCAGAAAAAGTAGAGAAAATTGCTGACTATATTCCTTTACAAACAATTGATAGTGGTGCTGAACAAGGAAAAGTTTTAGTACTTGGATGGGGGTCTACTTATGGTACAATTAAAAGTACAGTAAAGGACTTACAGTTACAAGGCAAATCGGTAAGCCATGCTCATATAAAATACATGCGCCCTTTTCCTAAAAATTTAGGTCAAATTATAGCGCAGTTTGAAACCATTTTAATTCCTGAAATTAATAACGGACAACTCATTAAAATTATACGCGACAAATATTTTGTAGATGCCAAAGGATATCATAAAATAATGGGTATCCCTATTACCAAACAAGAATTAATGGACGCCATTCATTTATATTTATAAATAATTATTTTAGGAAACCTTTCTTTTATTGCCCATATTTGATTTTTCAAAAAACTTACAAAAAACTTGTAGGCCACATTCCTGGCATTTTGGACTTCTTGCCAAACAAATATACCTTCCATGTAATATCAACCAATGATGCGCAGTGTGCACTAAATGTGTGGGTATATTTTTTACCAAAGCCTTCTCTACTGCTAAGGGTGTTGTAGCAGTCATAGGCACCAAGCCCAATCGCTTACTGACTCTATTTACATGTGTATCAACTGCCATATTGGGTTGATTGTCCAAAACACTTGTAATCACATTGGCTGTTTTTCGACCAACACCAGGCAGGGTGATTAATGCTTCAATAGTCATGGGTACTTTACCTTCAAAACTTTGAACCAATAATTGACTCATGCCTATTAAATGCTTCGTTTTATTATTTGGATAAGAAATGCTTTTTATGAAAGGGAATAAAGCATCAAAAGTGGCTGCAGCCATTTTTTCTGGCGTGGGATATTGTTGAAAAATGGCGGGTGTGGTTGCATTGACCCGCTTATCTGTGCATTGGGCAGACAAAATTACGGCTACGAGTAGTTCAAAGGGCGTGTTGTATACGAGCTCCGTTTCAGCAACAGGCATGTTTGTTTGAAAATATTCCAATATATTTTGGTAACGTTCCTTTTTTGTCATGTTAAACGAAAGGCCTATTTTTTTACAGTAGTATCTTCAAATAAGTAAACTTCTTCGCCGGATCGCTTTAATAAATACCTTTCACGCGCAAATTTTTCAATAGCTGTAGGATTGAGCTGTAAATTGTTTACTTGTTTTTTAGTACGCTCAATTTCATCATTATAATATTTTTTAACGGCTTCTACTTTTTTTAATTCTTCAACACGTTCTCTTTGTTGGAAAAAATCACGTTGATCAAAAAAAAGCATCCATACTACAAATACCACTGTCACTAAAAAATAGCGGTTAACCAATACGAAAAAAAATTTCTTAAGCAATTGCATATAAAACGATTGGTATAAAGTTAAGCTAGTTGTCATAATATACAAAAGCTAGCTTCAATGATTTACCTTACATTTTACTTGTTGCCAAATTTTAATTTTCCTTTTGTTGGGAATACGCCTGTTTCTCCTAATTGTTCTTCAATGCGAATCAACTGATTGTATTTGGCCATTCTGTCGGTACGAGAAGCAGAACCAGTTTTAATTTGGCCACAATTTAAAGCAACAGATAAATCAGCAATAGTCGTGTCTTCAGTCTCTCCACTCCTATGTGACATTATCGTATTATATCCATTGTGTTGGGCTAAACTTACCGCATTGATCGTTTCAGTTAACGTTCCAATTTGATTCACTTTCACCAATAAACCATTGGCAATTTTTTTATCAATGCCTGTTTGTAACCTAGTTACATTGGTCACAAATAAATCGTCTCCTACCAATTGGCAGTTTGAACCAATCGTATCCGTTAAATTTTTCCATCCATTCCAATCATCTTCGGCCATACCATCTTCAATAGAAACAATAGGATATTTTTTCACCCAACTTTCCCAATATTTAACCAATTGATCCGAACTCATTTCCTTACCAGAACTTTTATGGAAAACATATTTCTTTTTCTTGGCATTCCACAACTCACTATTTGCAGCATCCATAGCAATGGCAATTTGAGTACCTGCCTTGTATCCTGCAGCAGTGATGGCTTCTAATACTGTTTCAATCGCCTCTTCATTGCTTTGAATATTTGGCGCGAATCCACCTTCATCACCTACATTGGTGCTATATCCCTTCTTTTTTAAAGTACTCTTTAATTGATGAAATATTTCAACACCCCAACGCAACCCTTCACTAAAACTTGGCGCACCAACAGGCATAATCATAAATTCTTGAAAATCAATTTTGTTATCAGCATGCGCTCCTCCATTTAAAATATTCATCATAGGCATTGGCAATGTTCTTGCATTTGTACCTCCAATGTATCGATACAAAGGCAAGTTCGCTTCTTCGGCTGCTGCTTTGGCGACTGCCATAGAAACGGCCAAAATTGCATTGGCACCTAACTTTGCTTTATTGGGTGTTGCGTCTAATTCAATCATTACCTGATCAATTGCAGCTTGTGCGGTTACATCAAAACCTACAATATTATCTGAAATAAGGGTGTTTACATTTTTTACCGCTTTCAATACACCTTTTCCTAAATATTTCTTTTTGTCATTGTCTCTTAGTTCAACCGCTTCATGAATGCCTGTACTAGCACCACTTGGGACAGCTGCACGACCCAATGCCCCTTCATCTGTTATCACATCCACTTCAACAGTTGGATTCCCACGGCTATCTAAAATTTGTCTTGCTTTTACTTCAACAATGTAACTCATGATTTAATGTTTTATGTTTTAATTACTATAAAAAATTTATTCTTTTTTTCTTGTTGCAATTTACACCCTTTTTTTTACTGAGTAAGGAATTTAAATATTTCTTCCAAACTTACTTCCTGGGTTTGGAGCGTTCGGATATTCAACCCTTTAGCGAATGCATACCCAAGTATATTTTTTTTCAAAGTAGCAAGTTCATTTGATTTAATAACCAATGAATGTTTGTTTATGCAATCATAGGAAATACCTGTAAAAAAATCATCCTGTAAAAAAGGTTCAATTGATTCTTCAAAAACGACAAGTACCGTTGGTTGGGTTGGTTTCAACAAATCTTCCATTAAGGTATTGGCTACTAATTTAGCGGCATGTATCACGAGCACCCTTGAACAGATTGCAGCAACTTCTTGTAGGATATGAGAAGAAAACAACACAATTGCTTCACTGCTTATATTTTGAATGAGTTTTCTTATTTCAATTAATTGATTCGGATCTAACCCTGTCGTTGGCTCATCCAATAATACCAGGGCAGGTTTGTGCATAATTGCTGCCGCAATGCCAAGTCTTTGTTTAAATCCTTTAGAAAGTGCCCCAATTTTTTTGTGCTGCATAGGCGTTAAACCCGTTTGGTAAATCACTTCCTCAATTCTTTGTGAAGGTTGATTAATTTTATGGATGGCTGCTAAAAAAGAAAAGTATTCTTTCACATACATGTCCTCGTACAATGGATTTGACTCTGGCAAATACCCTACCTTTTTTTTAAATGCAATGGGATCTTGTTGATTAGAAATCCCATTTAAAGTTACTGTGCCAGCATCCGGTGTTAAATAACCTGCAATCATTTTTAAGGTGGTGCTTTTGCCCGCCCCATTTGGCCCCAAGAAACCTACCACCGAACCTTTATCAATAGAAAATGACAAATCTTGAACCGCAATTTGTGCATCATACTTTTTTGAAAGCCCTTTGATAATTAATGACATAATCAAAAATACTTAACTAATATTAAATATTCGTTAACTAGTTATTAATGTCTTGAGAAGATGCCGGTAAATGTGCATATTCATTTGTCGCGGCATATTTTCCAAATAAGAAAAATCCGATACATATAGGGATAAATATTATAAGAATGATGGACCATTGTAAAATTACATTTGCCTTTGTAGTTGCATTCGCCCCTTGTATTTTATTATTAGCTTCATAAAATAAAAAACAAATGATGACAGGTGCTAAAAGCATCCAAACAAATCCTAATAATTTTTTTAAAGTATTCATAAAAAAGTTTTTTTAGTTAATCCATTACGTTTTGATCAACCTTGTTAGATAAGTATACAAGCCCAATTACAAAACAAACTGCTGCTACGCCAATAGGATACCACAAACCTGCTAAACTATCTCCAGCGGGATTTGAACTTGTTTTTGAAAACTCAACAATTAAGGTTCCTAAAAAAGGAACTAACCCTCCAAACACGCCGTTGCCAATATGGTAAGGTAATGACATAGAAGTATATCTTATTTTAGTTGGAAACATTTCAACTAAAAATGCAGCTATAGGGCCGTATACCATGGTCACATAAACAATTTGAACAAAGACCAACCAAATCAAATTCCAGGTAGCTGATTTACCCATTGTTTTTTCAATCACTACATTCGGTTTTGGCGACTTATACTTAATAAGCGTTGGGTTAATAGGACTATTTACAACTAATTCATCAAAGCCAATTAAGGTATCAGTAATGGTGTATTTGAAATGTGATCCATCTAAATAAGCCGTATCAATTACTTGCTTTATATACATTTTATGTTTATCCTTTGCATCTACTAATGGCATTAAAGGGCCTAATTTAGTAACGCTATAATCAACTATTTGACTTCTATTGCTTGCATTGGTAATGGCTATAAATTCTTTGTAAATGGGTCGGTATGTAAAAATGGCAAGTAACATGCCCAAAAGCATAATCCATTTGCGCCCAATTTTATCACTCAACCAACCAAAAATAACAAAGCAAGGAGTTGCCATTAAAATAGCAACCAACATAATATTTCTAGATTGTACGAAATCAATTTTACAAACTGTTTCAATAAAACTTTGTGCATAAAATTGCCCCGTATACCATACAACCCCTTGACCCATTACGGCTCCAAATAATGCCAACAAAACCATTTTAAAATTTGCTTTATTGCCAAAACTTTCTTTTAATGGATTTGCAGATGTTTTACCTTCTGATTTTAATTTTGTAAACATGGGGGACTCACTCATTCGCATTCGAATTAACACTGAAACCCCTACGAGCATTATTGAAATCCAAAATGGATATCTCCACCCACCCCACTCTGCACTAAATTTATCAACTCCTTGATTGGATCTAATTAAGATGATAACCCCCAATGCTAAAAATAAACCAAGGGTTGCGGTGGTTTGAATCCAAGATGTCCAGAACCCCCTTTGTCCTGCAGGTGCATGTTCAGCAACATAGGTGGCTGCCCCACCATATTCACCACCCAATGCTAATCCTTGTAATAATCTTAAAATAAGCACTAGAATAGGTGCTGCCCAACCTATTGAAGCATATCCTGGAACGAGTCCAATGGCAAAAGTAGACCCACCCATAATTATTAGGGTTAATAAAAATGTATGCTTTCGTCCAATTAAGTCACCTAACCTACCAAATACGAGTGCCCCAAATGGCCTTACTATAAAACCGGCAGCAAAAATAGCTAGTGTACTTAAAAGTGCTGCTGTGCCGGCTTCGGAGGGAAAAAACTGCTTCGACAATATGGTTGCTAACATTCCAAAAATGTAAAAATCATACCATTCAATTAAGGTGCCAACTGAGGATGCCCCAATGACAAAAGCAATATTGCTTTGTTTATTTTCTGCATTCATAGCAATCGTTTTTACAGTTATAATTCAAGTTAAATATTTATGCGTAAAAAATGTAAATTTGGAATACATATTTATACCGATTGCTATGAGCTACCCCTATCAAATTAAAAGTTTTGAAGAATATAAAGAAGCTTACAAAAAAAGTATTGAAACCCCCGAATTATTTTGGAGTGAAATTGCTGCAACATTTACCTGGCAAAAAAAATGGGATCAAACTTTAGATTGGAATTTCAAGGATCCAAAAGTAGAATGGTTTAAAGGAGGCAAATTAAATATCACAGAAAATTGTTTGGACCGACATTTAGAAAAAAATGGAAACACACCAGCCATTATTTGGGAGCCTAATGATCCAGAAGAACATCACCGTATTATAACTTACAAACAATTACATGTAAAGGTTTGTCAATTTGCGCAAGTACTTTTAAACAATGGAGTCCAAAAGGGTGACCGTGTTTGTATATACATGGGCATGATTCCAGAATTAACCATTGCGCTCTTAGCTTGTGCGCGTATTGGTGCCATTCACAGTATTATTTTTGGAGGTTTCAGTGCACAAAGTATCGCAGATCGCTTGGCGGATGCGCAAGCAACATTTATCATTACCTGTGACGGGGCTTATCGTGGGGCTAAAGATATTCCTTTAAAATCGGTCATTGATGATGCGTTAATAGGTAATAAAACAATCAAGCGCGTAATTGTATGCACGCGTACAAGAACGGCTATATCAATGTTAAAAGGTCGGGATGTTTGGTGGGAGGATGAAATAAAAAAAGTAGAAACACAGGGTTTGCCGTTGGTAGCACCTGTAGAAATGGACGCAGAAGATCCCCTATTCATATTATACACCTCAGGCTCTACAGGAAAACCAAAGGGAGTGGTGCATAGTGTTGCAGGTTATTTGGTGTATACAAACTATACGTTTATTAATGTGTTTCAATACCAACCCAATGAAATTTTCTTTTGTACAGCCGATGTAGGATGGATAACAGGGCATAGCTATATCGTATATGGCCCCTTAAGCGCAGGAGGTACTTCTCTCCTTTTTGAAGGCATCCCTACTTTTCCAGACGCAGGTCGTTTTTGGGAAATTGTAGACAAGTTTAAAGTAAATATTTTATATACTGCGCCCACTGCCATTCGCTCTCTAATGGGCTTTGGATTAGGACCCGTTAAAGATCATGATTTAAGTAGTTTGAAAATATTAGGAACCGTTGGAGAACCCATAAACGAAGAAGCATGGCACTGGTATGATGAAAATATAGGTAAGAAAAAATGTCCTATTGTTGACACATGGTGGCAAACAGAAACAGGTGGTATTATGATTTCCAATATGGCTGGTATAACACCCGGAAAACCAGGATGGGCAACTTATCCAATGCCGGGAGTGAAAGCGATCTTAGTGGATGATCAAGGAAAGGAAATCACCGAAAAAGAAGATGGATTGTATCGTGGTAATTTATGCATTACACAACCATGGCCTGCTATCTTAAGAACTACCTATGGTGACCATGAAAGATGCCGTACTAATTATTTTGCCACTTATGAAAATTTATATTTCACAGGAGACGGTGCCTTAAAAAATGAATTAGGACAATTTAGAATCACTGGCCGCGTTGATGATGTTCTAAACGTTAGTGGTCACCGAATTGGCACTGCTGAGGTGGAAAATGCCATTAACATGCATGCAGGAGTTGTAGAAAGTGCCATTGTAGGCTATCCGCATGATATCAAAGGACAAGGTATTTATGCTTTTGTTATTTACACGGGTTCACATGGACAAGACACGCATGGTACAGGAGATATGGTTCGAAAAGATATTTTACAAACCGTTACACGTATCATTGGCCCCATTGCAAAGCCAGATAAAATCCAATTTGTTTCTGGACTTCCAAAAACAAGATCAGGCAAAATCATGCGCCGCATTTTAAGAAAAGTAGCCGAAGGGGAAACAAGTAATTTAGGTGATACTTCTACTTTACTTGATCCAGGTGTGGTGGATGAAATTGTAAGAGGGATGTTATAATAGTTACATCTTATCTCAAAAAAAAATTTACACTAGTGCTCCATTAAATTTTTCAACTTACTTGATAAGAAAAATAAAATAATGGATGCAATACCTGCCATGAAAACAAAGAACATAAAGAATTCATGTAAGTTACTTATTTGGTAGCCTGCAAAGGAGGTTATCTTCCCATTTTCAGGATACAATGCACTAAAAACACCCGCTAATTTATTGGCAAATGCATTGGCTGTAAACCATACTGCCATTAACAATGATGCAAATTTAATAGGTGCTAATTTATTGAATAAGGACAAGCCAATTGGAGACAAACATAATTCACCAAATGTATGCATCATATACATTCCTATCAACCAAATCATACTTACTTTAATACCAGCCCCAACACCATTCACTCCTGTTGCAATCCACAAATATCCTAATGCCAATAACATCAATCCCATTGCCATTTTAAAAGGAGAAGAAGGTTCTATTTTACGTTTCCCCAATTGAATCCATATCCAAGCAACCAAAGGGGCAAGCGTAACCACGAAAATGGAGTTTAAAGATTGAAAAAAACTAGTGGGTACTTCAAAAAATCCAATTTTTCTTTGTGTATTTTCAGATGCAAAATAAGTAAGGGAAGCACCAGCTTGTTCAAATGCACTCCAAAAGAAGATAACAAAGAAAGAGACAGTAAATAAGACCGCCACCTTTTTTTTCTGAATGATGTCCAAGGTTTTGTCCGTAAAAATAATAAAAGCAATAAATAAGATACAAGCTAATAAAAGCCAAAACAAATAACTTACAATTTTTATGTCAATATATACCAAGGCGATGGTTACCAAAGAGATTAAGCATAAAAAGCCCACCATTACAGGTATTCTTTTGAAAAAAGCAGGTGCTTCTTTTGGTGCAAGTCCTATTTCAATTCCTGTTGGATTCACTAAATATTTTTTCTGAAAAGTGATTTGCGTGATTACACTTAATAACATGGCAATACCACCCGCAAAAAAAGCCCATTTAAAATCTCCACTCTTACCTGTATCTCCCAATGCACCACAAACGATGGGCCCTAATGCACCTCCTGTATTAATTCCCATATAAAAAATAGTATAAGCCGCATCAATTTTGGTATCCCCTTTAGTATACAATTGGCCAACCATGCTGGAAATATTTGGTTTGAAAAACCCATTGCCTGCAATCATACAACCCAACCCTGTGTAAAATAAAGGAGTTGCAAGTGCAGGTGTGTCGTAAAAATGGCCACAAAAGAAAAGCACAAACTCCCCAATCGCCATAACCAATCCACCCGCAATAATGGACCGATTGTTTCCCCAATATCTATCCGCAATGTATCCGCCTAACAAAGGGGTTAAGTAAATTAAACCTGTATAACTCCCATAAACCTGAGAGGCAAATATTTTATCAAAAAGCAAGGCTTTTGTTAAAAATAATACCAATACAGCCCGCATTCCATAATAATTAAATCTTTCCCACATTTCTGTTGCAAACAAAACATATAAGCCTTTAGGATGTTTTTGTGTAGTCGTTGACATATTCAAATGTTTATTTAATTGTCTCAAATTAATAAAATCCCTTCAATAATTTTTACATTCGTGCTGCAAACATTTATATATGAATATATTAATTATAGGAAGTGGAGGAAGGGAACATGCACTTGCATGGAAAATTGCACAAAGTCATCATTGTGACAATTTGTTTATTGCACCTGGGAATCCTGGAACTGCTGGCATTGGGACCAATTTACCCATTCAGGTAAATGATTTTAGCACTTTAAAAGTGAGTGTAATTGAAAATAAAATTGAAATGATCATAGTAGGTCCTGAAGATCCTTTAGTGAATGGTATCTATGATTATTTTTTAAATGACCCACAAACCCAACATGTCAATGTAATTGGACCCTCAGCCAAGGCTGCTCAACTAGAAGGCAGTAAGGCATTTAGTAAGCACTTTATGCAAAGACATCATATCCCTACAGCCGCTTATGCTGAATTTACCGATGCAAATTATGATGAAGGCGTTGCTTACCTTAAAGCCCATCGTTTACCCATTGTCTTGAAAGCAGATGGGTTGGCTGCAGGAAAAGGTGTAATCATTGCCTTGACCCATGAGGACGCACTGACAAGCTTTGAAGCCATGATCCAAAACAAACAGTTTGGTGAAGCGAGTGCCAAAGTGGTTATTGAAGAATTTTTGGAAGGCATTGAGGTAAGTATTTTTGCCCTTACGGATGGTAGCAGCTACCAAATAATAGGACATGCAAAGGATTATAAGCGCATTGGGGAAGGAGATACGGGCCTAAATACAGGCGGCATGGGCTGTGTAAGCCCTGTCCCTTTTATGGATGAGGCCTTTATGCAAAAAGTGGAGGAACGTATTATCAAGCCAACTATCAAAGGAATTCAGTCTGAAAGCCTAATATATAAAGGGTTTGTGTTTTTTGGACTCATGAATTGTGGAGGAGAACCCTATGTAATTGAATACAATTGTCGTTTAGGAGACCCTGAAACAGAGGTTATTTTGCCGCGCTTACAAACAGATTTAGTGAGTTTACTCGCAGCTGTTGATAATGGAACCTTACAAGATGTAAATATTGAATACCAAACTGATTATTTTGCCACCATAATGGCTGTCAGTGGAGGCTATCCTGGCCAGTTTCAAAAAGGCTATCCCATTTCGGGTTTACCTGCAGAAACCAAAATAGCAGGATCGCTACTTTTTCAAGCAGGTACTACGTTTAGGGACGAAATCATCGTAACCAATGGAGGCCGCGTTTTAACGTGTACTGCACAAGGAAATACCTTACAACTTGCCATCACTACAGCTAAGGAAATTCTTTCCAATATTCATTTTGAAGGCATGTATTTTAGAACTGATATTGGTTACGAATTTAAATCCTAGTTGTAAAAAAAAATATTAATACACATTTTCTAAAAAGCTTTGTAGTTCAAGGATTTTAAGTGAATTTTGTTTCATTCTAAAATAACCATCATAAAACGGAACCATAATGGCATTATTTAACTTTTTTACCCAAGAAATTGCGATGGACTTGGGTACAGCCAATACTTTAATTATACACAATGATGAAGTGGTCGTAAATGAACCTTCCATAATTGCACTGAACAGAAACAATATGAAGGAAGTGTTGGGTGTAGGTAAAAAAGCATTGTTGATGCATGAAAAAACACACGAAAGCATCAAAACAATTCGTCCTTTGAAAGATGGGGTCATTGCAGATTTTAACGCTGCCGAATTGATGATTCGTGAGTTGATGAAAATGATTTATCCAAAAAAACCATTATTCCCACCAAGTTGGAGAATGGTAATTTGTATTCCATCTTCCATTACCGAAGTAGAAAAAAGAGCAGTGCGTGATAGCGCAGAGCAAGCAGGTGCCAAGGAAGTATATATGATTCATGAGCCTATGGCTGCTGCTTTGGGAATTGGTATTGATGTAGAAGAGCCAGTTGGAAATATGATCATTGATATAGGAGGTGGTACAACAGGTATTACCGTAATTGCATTAGCAGGTATTGTATGTGATCAGAGTATTCGTATTGCTGGTGATGAATTTACTGCAGATATTTTAGAAGCATTGAGACGTTACCATAGTTTATTAATTGGAGAACGTACCGCAGAGCAAATAAAAATACATGTTGGTGCAGCTTTAAAAGATTTAGACAACCCACCTGAAGATATGCCCGTAAATGGTAGGGACTTGGTAACAGGTATCCCTAAACAAATTATGGTTTCCTACCAAGAAGTTGCCGAAGCATTGGATAAAAGTATTTTCAAGATCGAGGAAGCCATATTAAGGGCTTTAGAAACCACCCCTCCAGAATTGGCTGCAGATATCTATCGTCGCGGATTGTATTTAACAGGAGGTGGATCCTTGTTAAGAGGACTTGATAAAAGATTAAGTGCCAAAATTAAATTACCTGTTCATGTTGCTGAAGATCCATTAAAGAGTGTGGTTCGAGGTACGGGTATAGCACTAAAAAATTACCAACGTTTTCCTTTCATCATGAGATAATAAACGTATTAACGCTTGAAGAACTTCATAGGATTTGTAAGAAATAACTATACCTTTTTTATTTTTTTGATACTACAAATTGTATCACTACTAAACCTTTCTTCGTACAGCAAATCACATGAAGTTTTTTTGGGGGGCATTACCAATCAATTAGCTGGCAACATTAATAAATACTACAATAATTGGACCTACTTTTTTAGTTTAAAAGAAACCAATGCTAAATTAGTTGAAGAAAATGTAGCCTTACGCAATCAACTTAGGCAAAATTTTATCCCGATTGATTCTTCTATAAAAGAAGGTAATTTTGTCTTAAGAAAAGACAGTCTTGAAAAAATAAGAAAATTTTATTACTACCCTGCCAAAGTAGTCGGTAATTCATTTACACTACAAAAAAATTATATTTTAATTGAAAGAGGTGCTAATCAAGGTGTAAAAAAGGACATGGCAGCCATTAGCACAGATGGAAGTATTGTAGGGGTTGTGGTGGAGGTTTATCCGAATTATAGTAAAATAATGAGCTTATTGCACCGTAATAGTAAGGTGAGTGCCATGTTAAAAAGGGATAGAGTCGCTGGAAGTATTGAATGGGATGGTGTAGATCCCAATGTGCTACTATTGAAAAATATTTCAAAAAGTGCAGCCCCTAAAGTTGGGGATACAGTGCTAACAAGCCCATACTCCTCCAATTTTCCTTCCCAATTAATGATAGGGAATGTCATAAGCGTATTCAAAGACCCTTCCAGCAATTTTTTAACACTAAGCGTGAAAGCTACTACTAATTTTTTCAATTTAGAGTATATCTACTTAATTGAAAATAAAAGAATGGAGGAACAAAGTAAATTAGAAAAATCAACAATGAATAATGAATAGTATTGTAAAAAATAGCATTCGTTTTGTATTGTTTTTGGTGATTCAAATTGTCATCTTAAATGAAATTCCACCGCTACACCAATTTATTACGCCCTACGTGTATTTTGCATTTATACTTTGGCTCCCTTTTGGCACCAATCGCATCACCTTAACCTTACTTGGTTTCTTTTTAGGTTATTGCTTAGATATTTTTACCAATACACCAGGATTACATGCGGCGGCTGCTTCCCTTATTGGATTTATTCGACCCACTTTATTTAATTTAATAATTGCTAGAGAATATGCTGAAGAGGCAAATAAAGAACCTAGTATTAGCACCATCGGAGTAGGCCCTTATTTTGTATATGTATTGATATTAACTTTTGTACATCATTTTTATTTGGTGTTATTGGAATGGTTGCAATTTGGTAATTTTACTTACTTTATTGGAAAAGTGTTGGCAACAAGTTTAATGAGTATTTCACTCCTATTTTTGATGGAGCTCATTTTGAACCGCCGGAATCAAAAACGATAATTCAATGGCATTGTATAATTCAAATCGAAGCGGTATTGTTCAAATTATTATAGGTCTCGTTTTTGGAATAATTATCTTGCAACTAATGAGTTTGCAAATTTTTTCCAACAAATACAAATTAGCAGCGGATAACAATGCCATATACAGAAAAATAATTTACCCAGATAGGGGTATCATATATGACCGAAAAAAACGTCCATTGCTTGAAAACAATATAAGTTATGACTTAGTGGTTGTGCCAAATGAAGTAAAAGGGATTGACACAAATGCTTTATGTTCAATCTTGAAAATTACAAAACTAGAATTTAACAAACGATTAAACGACCTTGCCTTAAAAAATACGAAAGTAAAATCAGGTATTTTTGAACCTTTTCTTACCCCCGCATTGTATGCTCAATTAACCGAAAACCTCTATCGGTTTACGGGCTTCTCCTTATCAGAGCGATCTATTCGATCCTATCCCTACAATACGGCAGCCCATGTGCTAGGATATGTTTCAGAAGTTGATATTCCTTTTTTACAAAAACACCAAGATGAAGGATATGAAATGGGTGACTATGCAGGAATGACAGGGCTTGAAAAACAATATGAAAATGTATTAATGGGACAGCGTGGCGTAAAAAGATACTTGAGGGATAATAAAGGAAGAATTCAAGGAAGTTTTGAAAAAGCGCAATTTGATTCGATGGCTGTTGCTGGAAAAAATTTGTATACAAGCTTAGATGTTGATTTACAAAAATTAGCTGAAAAACTATTGCAAAATAAAATTGGAAGTGCAGTTGTACTAGATGTAAAATCGGGAGGTGTTTTAGCAATGGCATCCAGTCCAGGTTATAACCCCAATTTATTGGCAGGAAATCAGAAAAGAAGAACCATTGGCAGTTTGTTGACGGATACGGCTAGGCCCATTTACAATCGTGCAATTAAAGGCCAATATCCACCAGGTTCTACATTTAAGCCAATGGGTGCCCTCATTGCACTTGACGAAGGATTAATCAGTCCAAGTTATGGCTACAATTGTTTTGGACTTTATACCAATTGTGGGGATCCTAGAAAATGTGAACACCATAACCCTGGACATGCTGCTAATTTACAATTGGCATTAGCCAATTCTTGTAACTCATACTTTTTACAATTGTTTAGAATGGCAATTGACAATCCCAAATACCACAATGCCAAACTAGGTTATTTGAAATGGAAAGAATATGTAAATAGTTTTGGATTGGGTAGAAAACTAGGCATTGATTTACCAAGTGAAAATGAAGCAAGTATTCCTGATACTGCTCAATACAATAAAGATTTTGGCAATCCAAAGTTTTGGAATAGTTGTTATATGCTTACGCTTGGCATTGGTCAGGATAGAATGACAGCAACACCATTACAATTAGCCAATGCAATGGCCTTAATTGCAAATGAAGGGTATTATTACACCCCCCATTTTGTAGACAGTATTGAAGATGAAGATGAAGATGACAAAGCAATACTTGCTAAATTTAGAACCAAGCAAGAAGTAACCAAAATATCAAGCGACATCTTCAAAATTATTAAAGATGGCATGCATGATGTAACCATTTACGGAACAGCCGCTGGTATTAAAGTTCCTGGTCATGAATATTGTGCCAAAACAGGAACTGCCCAAAATCCACATGGTAAAAATCACTCCCTTTTTGTATGTTTCGCCCCTAAAGACAATCCAAAAGTTGCCGTGGCCGTTGTCGTAGAAAATGCAGGATTTGGAGCAACCTGGGCCGGTCCAATGGGTGCTTTATTAATGGAGAAATATTTAAATGATAGTTTAACAGTGGAGAGCGAACGAAAAAGTGATGAATTGGCTAAAGTAGATTTAATGCCTGAGGCAATTAAAAATTGGTATGTTCGAAATAATGTTAAATCCCAATTGGTGCCCATTGAGTATAAAAATGATGAAATAGGGGAAGTTTGGGATATGGTCAAATTAGAAGATAATTATCCTATGCTACCAAAGCGTAAAGATACCAATACCATTCCGCCAACCAATCCAAGCTCACTTCGTAACGACAGTGCTGCATTGATTCCAAAAAAGAAAAAAGAGAATTCCCCTAAATAATGTCAGCTCAGTACAACAAAAATAATTTTTCTTCTGGAACCGACATGGTGACGGTCCTACTCTATTTTGCGATGATCGTATTAGGCATATTATGCATTTTTATGGTTGAGTATAATCCAAATACAAATTGGATGAATTCTTTAATTGCTGCAAAAACTAGTTATAGTAAACAACTTTATTTTGCCCTATTTTGTACTTTAATTGGCATTGCCATCTTATTAACAGATAGCAAAGTTTTTACTGCGTTTGCTAATATTTCCTATATTGTTGGTATCCTACTTATGTTGGCCACTTTTGTCTTGGGAAAAAATATTAATGGTTCAAAAAGTTGGATTCCCATTGCTGGTGGATTTAATTTACAGCCCGCAGAATTATGTAAAGTTTTTACAGCACTCATGTTGGCTAAATTTATTTCAAGTACGGAGACCAATTTTACAAAAATAAAATCACAATTTATTGCCGGTGCCATTATTTCCTTACCTGCTGCGCTCTCAATCATGCAACATGAAATGGGATTGGCATTAGTGTATAGTGCTTTTCTATTCGCAATGTATCGTGAAGGTTTACCGTCCTTCATTTTGATTATCGCATTTTCATTTGCCATTTTAGTCATTACAACCTTACTCTTGGACCCAATAACACTTGCTTGGTTACTTTCTTTACTTGCCTGTTTATTTATCATTGGCATGCTCAAAAAATTCAAACGAAATAAAAATAAAATATTGTTGGTAATTGGCATTTGGGCAATTTGCTTTGGCACAATTAGGTATGCAGTACCCTACATTTTTAATCATGTTTTTGAATGTTACCAAAGTACCCGTATTTACAATATGATTGGCAAAGAGTATGATTGTAGTCAAAATAAAAAGTCAGCAGCTAGTCCAGGAAAGCAACATGGTAAAAAGCCTGATGATTACAATGTTAAACAAAGTAAAATTGCCATTGGATCGGGAGGATTTTGGGGAAGAGGCTTTTTAAAAGGTACCCAAACAAGAGGGAAATATGTGCCTGAGCAAAATACAGATTTTATTTTCACCTCCCTTGGAGAAGCCTTTGGATTCATTGGTACTGCTAGCTTCTTGATACTCTATCTATTTTTCTTATTTAGATTGATTCAAATTGCTGAAAGGCAAAGAAGCCTTTTCTCAAGAGTGTATGCCTACAGTGTGGTTGGTATCTTTTTTTTCCATATCACTGTAAACATAAGTATGACGATTGGTTTATTTCCAGTGGTAGGCATTCCACTTCCCTTAATTAGTTATGGGGGGTCATCACTATTAACATTTACCATTCTTGTTTTTATTTTACTCAGACTAGATTCAGATAGACAAATGGTTTTAAGATAACATTCAATTATGCGCATTTTCCCATTATCAGAAGGCAGTTTTACAATTGATCATACCAAAGTTTTTGTTCCATTTGACACTGCCATAGAAAATTTACAGCACCGACCAAAAGGAAGCTTACTTGTCGAAATCCAACCCTTTGTAGTGGTGACAAATAATGACATCATCTTATTTGATACAGGACTTGGCTATATGGGAAAATCAGGTAAGCTTCAATTACATGAAAACTTAATGCAATGTGGTATTAATCCTTCTCAAGTTACAAAGGTATTTATGAGTCATTTACATAAAGATCATGCAGGTGGTATAAGTTATATCGATCCAAGTAACCAGTCAAGATACCTTAGTTTTCCTTATGCAAAATATTATATTCAACAACAAGAATATTTAGTCGCTACAGAGGGGCAAAACCCTTCCTATCAAGCCAATGAACTAAGGATGCTTGAGCATTTTAGTGGAGTGGTTTGGCTCACCGAAGAAAAAGGTGTGATTGATAATTTAATTCATTATCAAAGAACAGATGGGCATTCCTTATACCATCAAGTTGCTTGGATCCATGATGAGGATACAATTTTTTTCTTTGGGGGTGATGAAGCACCTCAGTTACAACAAATGAAATCTAAATTTATTGCTAAATATGATTGGGATGGTAAAAAGGCCATGCAATGGCGACAATTATGGTGGGATCAAGGTACAAGAGAAAAATGGACCTTTGCTTTTTACCATGATATTCAATATCCAACATACTGTCAACAGCCATGAATAAAACAAACATTCATTAGGAACTAGTGGCAACAAGGGTTTCAAAGAAACATACTTTTTTTGTTTTACCTTTACCCTACAATTATGCCAAATTCAATCAATCATTACGCAGGACAGTTTCGAAGAAATGTTTCTGACAAATATATTATCTATAATAGTTTATTTGCCGCACTTCCGTATTCAGGAATTGCAAATGTGGGTGCCTTACTGCCAATCATGCTACAAACATGTGAAGACGGTTATGCAAAAGAAAAATCACCCGTTGAGATTATAGATTATTTTTTTAGCCGTCAAACAGAAGTTAGTACAGAAACTGAAAAAATAGATCATCTATTTAAATATGTTCAATACATGGAAAGGCAGGTGGTATTATTTGATGCCATTGAAGACGCCGCTTTTACCTCGGTAAATAATATTGAAGGAAATGGAAGTATAAAAGCCTTAATTAGAGAAGCTGGTTTTACAGGGAAAATGCAAGCACTTAAAAATAAATTAAAAAAATTTAAAGTGCGCATCGTACTCACTGCACACCCCACTCAATTTTATCCATCAAACGTATTGGGTATTATTCACGATATGGGAGAAGCGATTGCAAAAAATGATTTCAACACCATCAATCAATTTATTCAACAATTGGGGTTAACCCCTTTTTTTAATAAAAAACAACCTTCCCCTACCGATGAAGCTTTGAATTTAATATGGCATTTAGAAAATGTTTTTTATCCTTCGATAGGAAATATTTACAACAACATGATAAGTGAATTGTATGATAATGATTTTGACAGTGATAATCCATTGATTGAATTAGGCTTTTGGCCAGGAGGTGACCGAGATGGTAATCCATTCGTAAATGCATCAACGACCCTTAAAGTAGCTCAAGCATTAAGGAGTAGTATCATTGTTTGCTATTACAGAGATGTTAGAAAACTAAAAAGAAAATTAACTTTTTCAGGGGTTGCAAATTTAGTAAATGATTTAGAAGAAAGATTGTATGAAAATGTTTTTAGACCAGATCAAAGTAAACCAATTTCTGTAGATGAATTAATTAGTTGTTTAACAACCATAAAAAATAAAATTAAAAATGATTATCATTCTTTATATCTATTCAAATTAAATAGTTTACTGCATAAGGTTACAATTTTTAAAACTCATTTTGCATCTCTTGACATAAGACAAGATAGTCGCATTCACCATCAAGTATTATTAGACATTAACAAGACCGTTAAAGAAAAAAATGGAGCAGGTTTTTTGCCTGACAATTATATTGATTTAAATAGTGAACAAAAAATTGAAATTTTATCTGCCATCAATAACCATTTAGATCCAAACGATTTTTTAGTAACCATTACAAAGGATACGATTGAAAGTATTTATGCAATAAATCAAGTACAAAGTATGAATGGATTGGCGGGTTGCCATCGATATATCATTAGCAATTGCCAGTCAGAAGTGAACGTCTTGGAATTGTATGCCTTATTCAGGTTATGTGGTTGGGACCAACACTTATCAACTATAGATATCGTACCCTTGTTTGAAACGATTGAGGATTTGAGTGCCTCTGAAAAAATTATGAGTCAATTGTACCAAAATCCACTATATGCAGCTCATTTACAATTCCGTGAAATGCAGCAACCAATTATGCTAGGATTTAGTGATGGTACAAAAGATGGCGGTTATTTACAAGCAAATTGGAGTATTTATAAATGTAAAGAAGTATTAACTGCCCTATCTAGAAAAAAAAATATCGTCGTAAAATTTTTTGATGGCCGTGGTGGGCCACCAAGTAGAGGGGGTGGTAAAACACATATGTTTTACGCTTCAATGGGGAACCAAATTGAAAACGATGAGATACAATTGACAATTCAAGGTCAAACCATTACTTCTAATTTTGGAACCATTCAATCCGCTCAATATAACCTCGAACAATTGTTAAGTGCCGGAGTAAGCCATGAATTGTTTGCAGAAACAAAATTGCAGCTATCTCCACAGGACCGTATGGTATTAGATGAACTTGGAAACATTAGTTATCAATCCTATCAACAGCTAAAAGGGAACCCCCAATTTTTGGCATACTTGCAAAAATTTAGTCCCTTAAACTACTACAGTAAAAGTAATATTGCTAGTAGGCCAGCAATAAGAGGCACAGACAATCAAGTAAAATTTGAAGATTTAAGGGCAATTCCATTTGTTGGAAGCTGGAGTCAATTAAAACAAAATGTACCGGGCTTTTTTGGGGTTGGGACTGCATTGCAAGTATTAAAAGAAAAAGGGATGTGGCAAGATGTGCAGTCTTTATTTAATAATATCGGATTTTTTAAAACTTTAATTGACAATAGTATGATGAGTATGGTAAAATCTAGCTTTTCCCTTACCAAATATATTGACAAAGACCCTGTATATAGTAGCCTATGGAATGAAATTAAAGAAGAATTTAAATTAACCACTCAACTATATCTTGAATTAAGCAACACCAAAAGTTTAATGGAAAATGATACCGTTGCAAAACATTCAATCTTACTTAGAGACCGCATCGTATTGCCTTTATTAACGATACAGCAATATGCCCTATGTAGGTTTCAAGAAACAAACTTGGAAGTTGAACGCAAAAATTCATATGAAAAACTATTAACAAGGACCATGTTTGGTATCATTAATGCAGCTCGAAACTCGGTATAATAGCATATAACTTTACTTAATGAATTACTAAAACCATCTATACTAAACGGGTGATTTGGATTCTTTCCACTTCCATAAATGCAAGCATGCATACGTTTTATAGGGCTCCCATTTAGCAGACTTTGCAATCATTTTAGTATACAGTTCCTTTTTTGTCTCGTATTGTATATTGTATAACTTAACCATAGCTTGTTGTATCCCCAAATCATCCACTGCAAAAACATTTTCATGGCCAAGACTAAACATCAATAGCATTTCCACTGTCCATCTTCCTACCCCTTTAATTTGAGTAAGTAATTCAATAACCTCTTCTGGTTGCATGCCATACAATTGCTTATCAGTAATTTTTTTGTCTAAAAAAAACTGCGCTACATTTTGCACATAAGCTACTTTAGCACTACTTAAACCAATCGCTCGCAAAGTAGATACATCTGTTGCTATGATTTGTATACAGCTGGGTTCCTTTCCATCATAAATCGTTAAAAATCGTTCAAATATAATTTTTGCCACCTTCGTACTAAGCTGCTGACTTATGATACTTGCTATTAATCGAATGGGAATGTTTTTTCGACGTTTTAAGTTATGTGTATCTTCCGTTAATAGGGCAGCTAGTTTTGGATCCTTTTGTAGATGTATTTTATAACGCATGTCACAAATTAGGGAGATTTATTTATTTATCTTAACTTTTGACCCAATTCAAAATAGCTATATGAAAAAATTGCTACCCTTATTATGCATTTTATTTGTGGAAAGCATTGCTGCACAAAACAAGGTGACTGAAAATACCAAAGCCATTCAACAAATTTTAGACAACCAAATTAAATATTGGAATAGAGGTAATCTAGACTCTTTTATGATGGGCTATTTACATAGTGATAGTCTTGTGTTTATTGGAAAATCAGGGCCTACTTATGGTTATGAAAACACATTGAATAACTATAAAAAAAACTACCCTGATAAAAATCATATGGGTACTTTACAATTTGAAATAATAAGCATAAAACCCTTAAGTGTTACCTATTATTTTGTAATCGGGAAATGGTTCTTAAAAAGAACTGTGGGTGACCTAAATGGGGTATATACATTGATATTCAAGAAAACGAAACAAGGCTGGAAAATAATTGCAGATCATAGTAGCTAACACTTTTTCGTTCAATAAATTCGGCTACTCATCCATTGTAAGTTACTTGGCATCAGGCTTCCTAATCTAAACTTTGTTTATTATTTGAAGCAGCTTTTAGCAATCGATCAAATTGTTCAGGCGTCAAGTCGTTGTAAAAATAATAAACTGGATCAACCTTCACGCCTTTTTTGATGACTTCATAATGACAATGTGGTCCTGTGCTTTTTCCAGTACTACCGATGTAACCAATGACTTGTCCTCTTTTTACATTTTGTCCAACATTGGCAATCACCCTAACCATATGTCCATATAAGGTTTGATACCCATAACCGTGATTAATGACCACTTTATTGCCATAACCATCTGTGCTAAATCCAGCAACTTGGACCATACCATCTGCTGTAGCATAAATTGGCGTTCCTGAAGGAGCAGTAAAATCCAAACCTTGGTGAAACCGAATATCCTTATATACGGGATCCACTCTATATCCAAAACTACCTCCAATTCGATTTAAATTTTTATTGCTTACAGGTTGTATAGCAGGAATGGCTTTTAATAATTTTTCTTTGTTTTTTACCATATTGGTAATTTCAACATAGGAAGTTTCTTGGTAAGCAACCCTTAACGTTAGGTTGTTGAGTTGATTGGCAATATTTTTTATAAGTTCTGCATTCGATAAGTTTTGAATCAATCGAACTTCTTTTTTAGCTTCCATCTCCTTAACACGTGCACTATCTGGAATAGGGTCTGCTTCAAAAATTGATCTATAAACATCGTTGTCTCTACTTTCTAATTCTGACATTTGTAACTCCAACTGTTTTACCCTTTCTTGCAATACACTATAACTTGCCCGATAGGACTCATTTTGTTGTTGCAAGAACTTTTCCTTAGGAGAATCTATGTATTGAAATATAAGCAAAGTAATGATAGAGGCGATAACAATAGAAGCAGTTATAAACCCAAATAATTGCAGCAATCGCACTTTTAAAGGCACTTCGATTTTTTCAAATCTAAGCGTATGCGTATTAAAGAAATATTTTATTTTCTTCATTTATCAAACCTTATTGTTGGGTATTATTTAATAAAAAAGCACCTATTTCCCTACCTTTGAAGCATTGTAAAAAACACTGCAAATATAGCTTTTATAAGAATAAATCGCTTAAAATTCCGATCCATGATGACAAGTTCAGAAATAAGACAACAATTTTTAGATTTTTTTGCATCTAAGGGACATGCCATTGTCCCCTCCGCACCCATTGTTGTAAAAAATGATCCAACCCTATTGTTTACCAATGCAGGAATGAACCAGTTTAAAGATTATTTTTTAGGCAACCAGGTGCCTGTTCATGAACGTATTGCTGATACCCAGAAATGTTTAAGGGTTAGTGGTAAACATAATGATTTAGAAGAAGTAGGTGTAGACACCTATCATCATACTATGTTTGAAATGTTGGGTAACTGGAGTTTTGGAAATTATTTTAAAGCAGAAGCCATTGCATGGTCATGGGAATTACTCACTAAAGTTTATAAGCTAGCTCCTTCAAGATTGTATGTTTCTGTTTTTGAAGGAGACGCTGCTGAAAGTTTACCACCTTCTAGTATTGCTTTGGAAGAATGGAGAAAATGGGTCCCTGATGAAAAAATTATTTATGGTACAAAAAAAGATAATTTTTGGGAAATGGGTGATACGGGACCTTGTGGACCCTGTAGTGAAATTCATGTTGACATGAGAACGGAAGAAGAAATGGCAAAAATACCTGGACGCGATTTAGTAAATAAAGATCATCCTCAAGTCATTGAAATTTGGAACAATGTATTTATTCAATACAATCGTAAAAAAGATGGAAGTCTTGAACCACTACCCGCAAAACATGTAGATACGGGTATGGGATTTGAGCGTTTGGTGCGTGTGATTCAAGGCAAGAAAAGCAACTATGATACCGATGTATTTACAGGCACCATTGAAGTTGTTGCACAAATAACAGGCAAGCTTTACGATTTTAGCGATACAAAAGAGGCAGTTGCTTTTAGGGTGATTGCAGATCACATTCGAGCGATTGCATTTACCATTGCCGATGGTCAACTGCCAGCCAATACAGGTGCGGGTTACGTAATTAGAAGAATATTAAGAAGAGCTGTCAGGTACTATTACTCTTACCTTGACTATAAGCAGCCATTACTTCACCAATTAATGCCTTTACTTGCAAAACAATTTGAAAATGTATTCCCTGAATTAAATAGTCAATTGGAATTTGTAAGTAAAGTGGTTAAAGAGGAAGAGGAAGGTTTTTTAAGAACACTTGAAAAGGGTTTAAAAAGAATTGATGACATCACCAATACACATAGTAAAGGACAAACCATTGAAGGTAAATTAGTTTTTGAATTGTTTGATACCTATGGATTTCCAGTAGACTTAACCCGATTAATTGCAAGTGAACATGGTTTAGAAGTGGATGAAACAGGTTTTGAAAAAGAAATGCAGCAACAAAAAGACCGAAGTCGAGCTGCCACTGCGATTGATACGGGTGATTGGATTCAAATAAGTGAAGATGTCGAAACAAAATTTATTGGATATACAGAAACAACTGCAGTAACAAAAATTGTAAAATATCGAAACGTAAAAGCAAAAGGTAAAGAAGCTTTTCAATGGGTATTAGCAAACACTCCATTTTATGCGGAAAGTGGAGGGCAAGTTGGTGATAAAGGCGTATTTGAATTTGAAGATGGGTCAGTACTTGAAGTAACTGATACCAAAAAAGAAAATAATTTGTTTATACATTTTACAGATCAATTGCCTGCAAAGATTGGCATCGAAGTCAAAGTGAAAGTAGATACCAACTTAAGAAAAAATACCACAGCACATCACTCCGCTACCCATCTTTTACATGCAGCATTAAGAAATGTATTAGGCAAACATGTTGCACAAAAAGGTAGCTTGGTAAATAATGAACAATTGCGTTTTGACTTTTCTCATTTTGCAAAAATGACGGATGCTGAAATGGCATCAGTTGAAAAAATGGTGAATGAGAAAATTAAAGAAAATGTACCCGTTGTAATTAATGAAATGAGTAAGGATGAGGCCATTGCATTAGGGGCCATGGCATTGTTTGGAGAAAAGTATGGTGATAAAGTACGTGTAGTTATAATGGATCCAAATTATTCTATTGAATTATGTGGTGGAACTCATGTTGGCCACACAGGCGAAATAGGAAATTTCATGCTCAAAACAGAATCCTCCGTAGCCGCTGGTGTAAGAAGAATTGAGGCAGTAGTTGGTGAAGCTGCCAATGTATATTTAACTGCTATACATGAAAAATTACACAAACAAATTGTACAATTAACCGAAGCATGTGCAAGCATTGCAGGAAAATTAGCCATTCCATTTACTGCACCTGACTGGGCTGAAAATTCGACTGTTGATGTATTAAATGATACCATTGCAAGCTTACAAGCAAGCCAAAAAGAATTACAAAAAAAACTTGAAAGTCAGGAAGCACAATTAGTGAACAGTTTGGTAGCTTCTTATGCCAATGAATTTGTTGATCAAAATGGAGTTTCTTTTTTAAGCGCTAAAGTGCCCTTGAATAGTATTGAAAACTTAAAAAAACTAGCTCAATTACTTTCCCTCACAACATCTAAAGCTATGATTGTTTTGGTAAACGAAATCGAAGGTAAAGCTGCAGTGGTTTTAGCAATTTCAGAAAGCCTCGTTCAAGAAAAAGGATGGCAAGCGCCACAAATTATCAAAGAAAAAATAGCACCACTTATCAAAGGCGGTGGAGGCGGTCAAAAAACATTGGCTTCAGCTGGGGGGCAGGATGCCAGTCAACTTGATAAAGTGATTGAGACAGTCGCTGCACTTTTATAAAATTTTAACATTTCCGAATTGTTTCGTAGTTAAAACATTTTACTAATTTTGAAGTACAAAATATTTCGTACTAAAAACATAAAATATGAAAAAGATTTTTTTTGTAGTTGGATTGTTGATAATTACCTACGCCACTTTAAATGCCCAAAAAGAAGTTAGTGTAGTCCAAAAATCAAATAATATTGTAAACAACCCAATGATAGTGGTAGATGGAATTCAGTCCTCAACTGCAAAAATGGAAGATTTTAACCCCAATCAAATAGAAGCTGTAAATGTCTTAAAGGGAACTGCTGCAACCACCAAATATGGAACGAAGGGGGCTAATGGTGTTGTAGAAATTACGACAAAGAAAAAAGAAAAAACAGAAAAGAGCAAAGGAACTAAAAATAAATATGAAACAATCACAGATACCACTGTTCTTGAAAACCAAGATACCCTCATTACCAAAAAAGAGAAATTATCCATCTTAATTGATGGAGACAAAATAATCATTAATGGAAAACCTGCCACAAAGGATGATCCCAGATTGCAAATGATGGGGAAACATAAAATGATGCAATTTGAAAAAGGCAAAACAAACCAAAAAAACTTATTTGTAGATGATATTACGGAAGAAACAGAAAGTGATGATTTTCTGGATAAGTTAAATGTGCCTGCACCGCCAACCAATAAGGCATTTCTGGGCGTTTTGACGGAAGAACATGAAAAAGGAGCAAAGATAAATATGATTAGTGAGGGAAGTCCAGCAGAAAAAGCGGGCTTACAAAAGGAAGACATTATTCGCAAAGTAAATGAGAAAAATATAGATGGTCCTAAATCACTTTATGAAGCAATCGGTGCATATAAACCTGAAGAAAAAGTAACCATTTCATATATAAGAGCGGGTAAGGAACAAAAAGTAACCATATCACTTGCAAAAAATAAAGCCATTTTGGAACCTAAATCATTTTCTTTTTCATTCCCAAATGGGCAAATGCCTTATAAATTTCAAATGCCTAATTTAGATGCCCTAAATGAAGGCTTCAATAAAAAACCAAAATTAGGCATCTCTGTAGAGGATATTGAATCAGGCGAAGGTGTTAAAATTAAAAACATTACCAACGGATCAATTGCTGAAAAAGCAGGATTCAACATAAATGATATCATCATTCAGTTAGCTGATAACAAAGTAAGCACTGTAAATGATTTAAAATGGAATTATTTACAAGAGGGTCAAGTCCTAAATTTCACCATTCTGCGAAATGGTGAAAAAATGAAAATAGAAGTTAAAATACCAAAAAAACTTAGGTCTGCTGATTTATAACCCTTAAGCATAGCAACACGATTTTAAAAAATAAGTAACCGCAAATGCCCTCAAGTCTATTGGGGGCATTTTTGTATTCACCCAAATGAAGGTAAATGCTCCTTTTCTTGTACTTTTGTACAATGGTAAATGTGGATAAATACGAAGCAGTCATTGGCCTTGAAATACATGCTCAGTTGTCTACAAAAAGTAAATTGTTTTGTGGTGATGCAACTGTTTTTGGTGCTGCTCCCAATTCACAGGTTAGTCCAATAACGCTTGGTCACCCAGGAACGCTACCCAATACCAATGCAAAAGCGATTGAACTTGCCATTAAAATGGGATTGGCTTGTGGATGCACCATTGCAACTGATCATTATTTTGCAAGAAAAAATTATTTTTATCCAGACTTACCTAAAGGCTATCAAATTTCGCAACACACTACCCCAATTTGTATAGGTGGGCAAGTCGTAATACCCTTACAACAAGGAGAAAAAACCATACAGTTAAATAGAATACATCTTGAGGAAGACGCTGGGAAAAGTATACATGACCTATCTCCTACCGATACCCTGATTGACCTTAATCGAGCAGGAACACCCTTAATTGAATTGGTTACAGAGCCTTGTTTACAATCTGCCGAAGAAGCATTTATGTTTGTCACTGAAGTACGAAAATTAGTTAGGTGGCTAGGTGTTTGTGATGGAAATATGGAAGAAGGAAGTTTGCGATGTGATGCCAATGTGTCCATCAGGTTAAAGGGAGCCACTGCTTTAGGTACTAAAGTTGAAGTAAAAAATTTAAATTCAATACGCAATATTAAAAAGGCCATTGAATTTGAAATAGAAAGATTAATTCAGTGTAGTGAAAATGGGGAAACCATTATCCAACAAACACGTAGTTTTGATGCCGACAAGCAAACTACTTTTCCAATTAGAGATAAAGAGGACGCACAAGATTATCGATATTTTCCTGATCCAGATTTAGCCCCAATTCACTTAACAAAGGAATACATTGATCAGCTAAAAGCAAGCTTACCTTCTTTGCCAAATGATTTAAAAAAAGAGTGGAAATTAAAATTTGATTTGAGCGATTATGATGTCAATCAATTATGTGAAAATATGGAAGAGGCCAATTTTTTTATTGCAATGACAAAAAATACAACTCATTTTAAGGCTGCTGTGAATTGGATAATAGGGCCTATTAGGGCCTATACAAATGAAAATGAAATTGGTTACAATGAATTATTGCCTTATATACCCTATGTTATTGAATTGATGGACTTAATAGAAAAAGGTGAACTAAATTTTTCAGTAGCCGCTGGTAAAGTTTTTAAAGCCATAATGGAAACACCACAATCGCCAACGGCCTATGCACAAGCAAACAATTTACTTCAAACAAATTCATCTGCTGAAATTAATGAATGGATTGCACAAGTATTGGCATCAAACCCAACCAAGGTAGCCGAATATAAAAAAGGGAAAAAAGGTTTGATTGGATTATTTGTAGGAGAAGTAAAAAAAATTAGCAAGGGCAAAGCAGACCCTCAAATAACTACACAACTACTTGAAGCCTCCTTATCAAAATAATAAAATAATAAAATAAATAAAATGAATAAAAATTTACTTGTCATATTTGCACTATTCGCTATTACCTTTTTGGGATGTACCAATAAAAATGGAGTAGAAAATTATTCCATTACTGGTAACATTCAAAATGCAGTAAATCAAAAATTAGTACTACAAGAAATACCTTTCGGAGAAAAAGCAATCATTACTTTAGACTCCTTAACACTTAATGAAAAAGGATCTTTTCAATTTAATTTTACTGCCAAAAAGGATGGAATTTATCGAATTGCTACAGAGAAAGATGTTGAAATATTATTCATAAATGATGCTCAAAACATTCAAATAATGGCGGATGCTAAAAATTATACATCTTATACCATTAAAGGTTCCTCATTAAGTGAGGCCTTACTTTCGTTTTTAAAAGAATACCACAAAAAGGATTCTTCCATATTTTCAACACTCTATAGTTTAGAACTTTTGCAACAACAAAAAGCAAAAGACAGTTCCATCTATTTATTACAAAAACAACGAGTTGAAAAAATTGAGGACCTAAATAAGTTTGTTGAAAATACAATTAATAATAGCAATAGTCCAGCTTTAATATATTACTTGTTGGGATTAAGTTTACGTTCAATGGAAACAGCTAAAGTAATGGCTTTAGCAAAATCAGCCGAAGAAAAATTAAAAGCTGCGCCGCTTACTCAATTTGTAGCCTTATTAAATAAGCAAGTACAATCAAATACAAAACCAAATTCAATAAACATAGGACTACCTGCTCCTGAAATTGCTTTAGCTGATCCTAATGGTAAAATTATTACCTTGAGCAGCTTAAAAGGTAAATACGTTTTGGTTGATTTTTGGGCCAGCTGGTGTGGTCCTTGTCGTGCAGAAAACCCAAATGTCGTGGCTGCATACGAAAGATTTAAAAATAAAAATTTTACCGTTTTAGGTGTTTCCTTAGACGATGAAAAGTCAAATTGGCTAGAAGCAATTGAAGCAGATAATTTGCATTGGCAACATATAAGCGACTTGAAAAAATGGGAAAGTATTGTTGTTAGCAGTTATCAAATTGAGGGGATTCCATTTAATGTGTTACTAGATCCTAACGGCATAATTATTGCAAAAGAATTAAGAGGAAAAGCATTGCAAGATACTTTAAGCAATATCCTTCATTAAAACTTATAATATTAAGAAGCTTATTTTTGTTTTATAAATGTTTTAATGAGCGCTGGCAATAAGATTAGGTTGGTTAAAGTACTTACTAATAAAGTAAGTGAAGTGAGCCAACCTAACGCTTTTGTTCCACCAAAATCGCTAAAACAAAAAATTACAAACCCAGCAATTAGCACTAAGGAAGTATAGATAATGCTAATGCCTGTTTGCCTGATGGTTTGCATCAAAGTATTGTTAACTTGATTGTGTAAACGGGGTAACTCTTGTTTATAGTTAATCAAAAAACGTATGGTAACATCTATGGCTATTCCTAATGCTACACTAAATACAAGAACAGTAGAAGGTTTCAATGTTACACCCATCCACCCCATAATGCCTGCTGTCACCAATAAAGGAACCATATTCGGTATTAAAGAACACATTAAAATAGGGAATGACCTAAATAAAAAAATCATGCAAATAGCAATTAATAAAAAAGCCCAAAATATTGATTCACTTAAGCCCTTTACAATAAAATTACTTCCTTCTAAAAAAGTGACACTGCTCCCAGTCATTTGAATATTATACTTACTTGAGTCAAATATTGCTTGAATGGCACTATCAATTTTGTTTAAAAATAAAGGCAATTTTTCACTGCCAATATCTTTCATATTAACACTTATTCTAGTTGTTTTCTTATCAGTATCTATAAAATTGTTTAGGAGCTGGGTAGGACTATTTGCCGCAGGTTTGTTTGCTGTACCTAATTTCAAATAAGGAGCAATAAAAGCCATTTCAGTACTTGTAGGAACTGTGTATGCGGAAGGATCTCCATCATAGAAAGTTTGTTTTGCGAATTTGATTCCTTCCATCAACCCTAATGGTTTTCCGAGTTCAGGTTGTGTTGATAAAAACTGATCCAATCGATCGATATTTTCTAACGGTTGGATATTTCGAATTAACCCATTTTTCTTTTTGGCATCAATAATAATTTCCAATGGCATGATCCCACCTCCTTCTTTTTCAAACCATTTTAGGTCGGTATATAATTTATCTTTTTTGGGTAAGTCATCAACGATGAAAGCTTCTTTTTTAATCCGCATTAGCCCAAAAAATGAAATGATAACTACAAATAAAGTGATGCCAAAAACCCATTTAGTATGCTTAAATGTCCATCTTTCTATTTTGACTACTATTTTTTCTAAAAATGGATTGACTAAATATTTTACGTGTTTTGCTGCAGGTGGCTTCAAATAGCTTAGTACAGGTGGTATAAAAAACAAACTTATAAAAAACAAGGTCATAATATTTATCCCTGACACCCATCCAAATTCTTTTAATAAGGGGCTTTTGGTAAATGCAAATACAAAAAAACCAATGGCAGCTGTGATATTACAAAATAATGTTACAATACCCATTTTACCTACCATTTGAATAATCGCTGATTCTTTATCGTTTGTTTCTTTAAACGCAGTATGGTATTTATTTAAAAAATAAATACAATTAGGTATGCCAATAACTACAATTAAAGGGGGGATTAGCGCCGTTAACAAGGTTATTTTTTGACCCAATAGCACCATTGTTCCAAAACTCCAAATCACACCCATTGCCACTACGGCTAAACTCATGAACATTGCAGACAAGGATCGAAAAAATAATAAAAGTGTTAATGCACATAATAACAATGAACCAATTAAAAAAAATAGCATCTCTTTTTTAATTCTATCGGCTACGATAGTCCTGATATAAGGCAAGCCACTTTTATAGATTTCTAGATGGTTGTCCAAGCCAAATGTGGTTAATTTTGAAGACAAGCTGGCAATAATATGGGATCTTGCAGCACTATTTATTGAATCAGGTACAAATCGAATTGCCATTATATAGGCATGACTTTTAGGATTGTATAGTATGTTTTTATAAAACTCAATATTTTCAAATGTAATTTGATCTCGTTTTATATCCTGTTCATTAACATAGGGTGGTGCAAAAATTTTAGCTGCTGTAAATTTCGTAGTAAGAGTGTCTTTTTTTAAATCATAAGCAGAAAATACACTTACCACTTCATTTACACCTGCAATTGATTTAATAGATTGATGTAATGCAGCAAATTTATTGAAAAATAAAGGTGTGTAAAGACTATCGGTTTGAAACCCAACCACCATAGTAGTTCCGTCTACTCCAAATTGTTTAACAAATTTTTTATATAAGATAAATTTTGGATTATCGTCTGGTATGGCTTTGGTAAATTCATAACTCAATTTTACCTGCATCGCAAAATAGCCCATTAATAGTGTAAGCGTAAAAACCAAACCTACACTCAGCATGCGGTGCTTAATAATTTTTTCACCTAATCGATACCACATATATTACATAATTTATGTCAATACCCAAAAATAGGCAAATAGTTGGGTAAGTATACCAATACTAAAGCCTATAATTAGCTCTTGTTTGGTATGATCACTCACCAACATTCTTGCACTAATAACAAAACCCGACAACAATGCAGTCATTGCAACCCATACAATATTATTCGTATCGTAATAAATACCTACTAAAATAATTGTCATCAATAAGCCACTTATTCCAATAGCATGTAAGCTTACCTTTATAAAATTATTAACAATCAATCCTAGACTGCTCGCTATAAATATTCCAAAATAAAACCATTTTAATGCAATAGGTTGATCCGTAAATGTGCGGCTTAAATAATACATCCACCAATAAAAAAACATTGTAATCACATAGGGGATTACTCGTTCCTTTTGCGTTCTTAAAAAAATACTTTCGCTAAATTTCAATCTCCACAATAAAAAAACGGCAAAGGCTGGGAAAAATGCTGTGAGCCAAAAATTACTGAAAATTTTTAAGCTTAATTGCCATTCGGTAATTCCTACAAATTCATAGGGAATGACTTGTATTAAATAAAGTAAAAAGAAAGTGGGAATGAATAAAGGGTGGAAAACATAAGAAATCAATTGAGCTATTATGCGAAATGGGGTTGGTTTATTATTTTCCATACAATTTATGCTTGATTATAACTCCTTTCTGAGCCTAGCAACTGGTATATTTAATTGTTCTCTATATTTTGCAACAGTCCTTCTAGCAATATTATACCCTTTTTGTTGAAGCTGATCTGTTAATTCATCATCACTCCAAGGTTTCCTTTTATCTTCTGCAATAATTAATTCTTCTAAAATAGTCTTTACTTCCTTGGTACTTACTTCTTCGCCAGAATCAGTTGTCAATGATTCACTAAAAAAATATTTAAGTAAGTACGTCCCAAATTCAGTTTGTACATATTTACTATTGGCAACCCTACTAACAGTTGATACATCTAATAAAGTTTTTTCGGCAATGTCTTTCAAAATCATCGGCCTAAGTTGGGTTGTGTCACCCGTTAAAAAAAAAGATTCCTGAAACATTAAAATGGCTTGCATTGTTTTTAACAATGTTTGTTGCCTTTGTTGTATCATTTCAATAAACCATTTAGCAGCATCAATTTTTTGTCGAATAAAAAATATAGCTTCTTTTTGTGCTTTGTTATTTTTTTGCCCAACTTCATATTCCTTTAACATCATTTTGTAATCATCACTTATAACCAATGGCGGCGCATTTCTACTATTTAAGGTAATCTCTAATTTTCCATTGTTAATTAAAACAGTGAAATCAGGTATGATATATTTTTCAGCTTCATTATTTTGAGTAATTTCTGCGCCAGGTTTTGGATTTAAAGATAAAATTTGATGCATTATTTCTTTCATCGTAGCTTCGTCTAAATGCATGCTTTTTTGAATTCTATCGTAATGTTTTCTGGTAAATTCTTCAAAGTATTTTTCTAATATCTTAATCGCTAATTGTAGGTTTTCTTTGTGCTCATTTATCTTACTAAGTTCATCAACAGTACTTTTTCTTTTTAATTGCAACAACAAACATTCTTGTAAATTTCTTGCCGCAATACCAGCAGGATCAAAATTTTGAATTTTAAATAGGATGTTTTCAATTGTCTTTTCCTCAACCAACATACCTTGTTTAAAAGCTAAATCATCTGCTATGGATTGTAAGGCTCTTCTCAAATAGCCATCGTCATCCAAACTTCCTACAATTTGTTCTGCGATTTTATAGTCGTCCTCCGCTAAGTCAAGCATGTTGAGTTGGTCCATTAGTAATTCATGTAAACTAGCTTCTGCCTTAATAGGGATTATTTTATCATCATCTAATTCAGGGTAATAATCATCTTTGGTTTTATAGGAGGCGATGTCTCCATCATCATCATAATTATATTCATTCAATTCCTCATTACTCATTTCAAATTCATCAACAGGAATAGCCTCCTCCTCATCGGGTAAACCTTGTAATAAATCGTCCTTCATCTCTTCCATTGAACTAGATGACTCTCCATCCAGTAAATCTAAATTCATTTCTAAAGCAGGATTTTCCTCCAATTCTTCCTTAACCCTTTGTTCAATTTGTGCACTAGGTATTTGCAACAATTTCATCAACTGAATTTGCTGAGGCGATAATCTTTGTAATTGCCTTTGTTGTAATGACTGACCTAATGACATAGCTAAAATTTAGGAAAGTGCTTGTAGTAAAGCAGTTAAGAAGGCAGCCCCTTTTTCATGCACCTGCTCCTCGGTCCAAACTAAGCTTATGGCAGTAGAAATACATCGACTCATAATTGCATCACTTTTTCCAAAATCTTTATGTTGTAAATTAGTTAAAGCAATTTGCTGTGCTTCACTGAGGGCATATAAACTTTTAGACCCTTTAAGGTGGTCCCACTTCCGAATGTAATGCCAGTTATTTGCATACCAATAAAAATTTCCTCCAAAAATACCAGCGCTTTTCATTGTTTCTATTGCCTTTTCAGTTTGTTCTGGTGTTGGTAAAAACCAACTTAAGAAACTATAACTATCTCCCGCTGGATCTGGTACCACTCTGAAGCTTACGCCAGGTACTTTCTCTAAATAAGTACGCAAAATTTGATGATTCCTTTTTTGTATTGTCAAAAATGTATCTAATTTTTTTATTTGTGCAAGTCCAACTGCTGCATGCAATTCACTTATTCTAAAATTATATCCTAGAAATGGGTGTAAGTCGGCTCCTCTATCCACCCCTAAATGATCGTGTCCATGATCTGTAAATGCATCAGATTTGATATACACTTCTTTGTTGTTAGTCATTACAACTCCCCCTTCACCACAAGTAATTGTTTTCACAAAATCAAAGGAAAAAGTTCCAGCGTCCCCAATGGTCCCTAAACATTTTCCTTTATAAGTGCCCCCAATACTTTGACAAGCATCTTCTAATAAAATTAAATTATGGTTATTACAAATTGTTTGTAAGGCATCTAAATCGGCCATACTCCCGCACATGTGAACGGGCATTACACATTTTGTTTTTGGTGTAATTGCTGCCTCAACAGCAATAGGTGATAAAGTCAAGGTTTCATCTATATCAACCAACACTGGAATGGCACCCATACTTAATACTGCTTCAAAGCTTGCCACGAAAGTGAAGGATGGCATGATTACTTCATCACCTGCGCCTATTCCTAAAGCAGCCATCGCCGTTGTTAAAGCAGCTGTTCCACTGGAAGTAAGTTGTGCATATTGACTTCCAAATCGACTACAAATTGCTGCTTCCAACGCTTTTGATTTCCATATTCCTTTGCGTGGAACATCAAATCCATAACGCATTAAAATACCTGTCTCAAGCACTTCATTTACTTCTTTTATTTCGGCTGCTCCAAAGAATTCAAAACCTGGCATAAACATAATTTTAAGTGAAACAAAGGTAGTTTAAAAAATGAAAATTGGGTGATTTTAAGTAATTTACACTTTAAATTAAACACTTAGTAGTTATGGAATACAGCAAATTAATCTCTGTTTCTGGGATGTCAGGTTTATTCGAATTAGTAACAAGTAAAAGCGATGGGGCCATCGCTACCTCTTTAGAAAATAACAATACACAATTTATTAGCTCAAGGGCACACCAATTTTCTCATTTAGAAAGTATTGAAGTATACACAACACATGAAAACGTATTTTTGGCAACTGTATTTATTGCTATGGAGGCATCTAGTGAACCTTTACCAAACGAAAAAGACCCAAAAGAAGTGACTGCTTATTTTAAAAAGGTTTTTCCTAAAATGGACTTTGAAAGGGTGTACGCCAGTGATATGAAAAAAATGATTAAATGGTTTGTACAATTACAACAGCATAAAGTAAAGCCAACCATACCATCAGATGACGAATCAAAGAACGAAGCCGAATAACGCAAACATATTTTCAGATAAAAAGCTTATCCATCCTAGGGTAAGCTTTTTTTTATCCTTAAATTGCAGGAAACGATTTGGCCAATTTTAAAATAGCAAACAAATGAAAAAAGGAATATACTTCATTTTACTTTTTAGTTTATTATCCCTTTCAGTGGGTGCACAATCTAAGACCGAAAAAAGATGGGTAAAAAAACATTTTAAAGCATTAAGCTTAGAGGAGAAAATTGCGCAATTAATGGTATTGAGGGCTCATAGTGCATGGGATGAAAAAAAAATTGACACCCTAAGTCAACTTATTAAAAAGTACAATATAGGTGGGCTTTGTTTTTTTCAAGGGGGGCCTATACGTCAAGCCATACAGACAAATTATTATCAGTCTATTGCAAAGACGCCTTTGCTAATAACCATAGATGCTGAATGGGGTGTGGGCATGCGTTTGGACAGTGTAGAGCTGTTTCCTAGACAATTGTTAATGGGGGCCATCGCTTCAGACAAGTTAATTTATGAAATGGGTGCTGCTGTTGCAGCTCAATGTAAACGATTGGGAATTCAAGTCAATTACGCACCTGATATTGACATCAACAACAATCCAAGTAACCCTGTAATCAATGACCGAAGTTTTGGACAAAACAAAGACAGGGTTATTCAACACGGAATTGCTTATATGAAAGGAATGCAGGACAATGGCATTATGGCAACCGCTAAACATTTTCCAGGACATGGCGATGTAAGTGTAGACTCTCATTTAGACATTCCCATAATTAATAAATCGAGAGCAGCTTTAGATTCACTCGAGCTAGCCCCATTTAGAGCCCTAATAAATGCAGGTGTTGGATCCATAATGGTAGCCCATTTATCCGTACCTTCTATTGACAGTACCCCAAAATTTGCCACTTCCTTGTCTTCAAAAGCAGTAAACGATTTACTAAAGCAAACGCTTGGATTTAAAGGATTAAGTGTTACTGATGCGATGGATATGAAAGCCATTAGCAATTATTTTCCGAGAGGCGAAGCCAATGTGCAAGCACTTATTGCAGGAAATGACATGCTGTGTTTACCTGGTGATATAGGAGAGTCGATTGAAAAAATTAAAGCTGCTATCCAAGAAGGACGACTTTCCATGAAGGATATTGATGAGCGTGTTAAAAAAGTATTGGCTGTCAAATTCAGGTATGGATTGAATAAAATAAAAACTATTGATACGGCTCATATTGTTGCTGATTTAAACAAGGACGTAGCCCCCATCAAAGCAGCAATGGCACAAGCATCCCTTACATATTGTAATGCACAAAATTTACCCGACCTCACACATAATATTGCAACAGCCTATATTGCATTGAATTGTACACAACCCACAGGCTTAACTAAATCATTGGAAGAAAAACATGGTGTAAAAGTATTTTATGTGACACCTAAAGATAGCCTTAGTTTGAATCGAATAAAAGATAGCATAGATCAATACCAACAAGTTATCGTTGGTTTACACAACTATAGTCGTCGTCCCGCAAATCACTTTCAAATTCCAAATTTTATCATTCAATATTTGAATCAGCCTAAACCACAAAATTGGATTCATATTATGCTTGGTAACCCCTATGCAGTGGCTGATTTTAAAGACATTAAAAATATATTATTTGCTTACGAGGACAACGATTTTTCCCAAGTTGCTGTGTTGAATTGGTTAGAAGGAAGCGAAAAAGCATTGGGGCAACTACCCGTTACGGTCAGCCCTTCATTACCCTATGGCTCGGGGAATGCAGTTGTGCAAAATTTAATGACAATCGATTCATTGGTAAATGATGCCATTGCTAAAAAAGCAATTCCTGGTTGTCAAGTTTTAGTTGCTAAAAATAATGTTGTTGTTTTCAATAAAGCCTACGGAACCACGGCAGGGGAAGGTTCAAGTCCAGTAACAATAAACACTTTTTATGACCTAGCATCCGTTACTAAAGTAGCTGCCACCACAGTAAGTATCATGAAATTAGTGGCAGAAGGAAAAGTAAACATAAACAACACGGTTGGGGATTACTTACCCTGGGTCAAAGGAAACAACAAAGAAAACATCCTTTTAAAAGATTTGCTTTTACATCAAGCAGGCTTATTTCCTTACTTGAAATTTTATGCAACATTATTACAAGCTGATGGAACTTTTAAACCTGGCTTAGTAAGTAATAAAATAGATGCCACCCATCACCAATTTATTTCACCCAATAAATTTTTAGTTGATTATTGGATGGATACGATTCAAAATCAAATAGTAAGAAGCCCAGTGACCGAAGCTGGAAAATATATATACAGTGACAATGATTTTATTTTTTTAGGAAAAATTGTCGAGCGAATAACTGGCATGAATTTAAATGAATACACTTATAAAAATTTTTATGGGCCGATGGGAATGAAAAGCACAGGTTACCTGCCTTTAGAGAAAACAAATAAGGATAACATTGCAGCAACAGAATTAGATGATTATTACCGTCATGAATTAATAAGAGGTAGTGTTCATGATGAAGGTGCTTCCACTATGGGCGGTATAGCAGGTCATGCTGGTTTGTTTAGCAACGCAACCGACCTGGCTAAGCTTTTTTTAATGTTACTAAATAAAGGGAATTGGGAAGGTAAACAATACATTGAGCCAAAAATAATTGAAGAATTTACGCGTTACCAAACCAATAATAGTCGAAGAGGATTGGGTTTTGATAAACCTGAAAAAAATAATGCAACCAGTAATGAGCCTTACCCTAGTAGGAGTCCATCCCTAGCAACTTTTGGACATACTGGCTTCACTGGCACTTGTGTTTGGGCAGATCCCACAACAGGCATTTTATTTATTTTCTTATCTAATCGAGTTTTCCCAACCAGAGATAGCAAAATTTTTAATGGTTTAAACCTTAGACCTAAAATTCAAGAAGCGATTTATGCTGCCCTAAAATAATGAAGCTTGTATTAACCATATTGTTTTCTTTACTTTATTTTTTGGGTGCCACTCAAAATAAACTAGGAGGCATTGGTCAATGGAGAGGTCATTATGACAATCATCAAATAAAACGTGTTATAAAAGGTGACTATATTTATGCAGCCAGTCCCTACCAAATTGTTAAAATAGAAGGAAATTCAATCGTAAATTGGATAGATAAAACGACTGGTTTACACGATATAAATATTGAAAATATTACTTGGGATAAAGAGCAACAACAACTTATTATTTCCTATGCAAATGCCAATATTGACATACTAAAAAATGAAAACATATACAATATCAATGCGCTGCAACTCACAAATTTATATCCTGATAAAAAAATAAATGACATATCAATTCAAAAAAATATTGCCCTAGTTGCGACCAATTTTGGAATCGTTGTTCTTGATTTAATCAAACATGAAATAAAGGATACATGGTTTCCAAACAATACACAACAAGCAACAATCACTTATGGGTCTTTAATAGCACATGATACCGTTTTTGCTGCAACTGAAAATGGTATTTGGGCCTGCCCATTTACAAACAATACCATTCAACTCAACAAATGGTTACCCATTTTACCTTTTGATTCATTGTCAATAAAACATTTGACTCAAAAAAATAATATTATTTATGGATATACCCCTCATCAATTATTTCAGTTGCCCTTCCAAAATCCACTATTTCAAATTAATAACGGATTTATTGAACATATCGATAGTACTACAACAAACTTGCTCATCAGCATACAATATCCTGTTCAAAAAGGAGCCTTGTTGCAACTAAATCAAAATAAAATAATCAATACCCTTATTGATAGCAGCCATTTAATAGCACCCATGCAAGCTGTATTTGACAACAATGCTTATTGGGTAGCAGATAGCACTGCTGGACTATTGTATAAAACAAATAGTGAACAATGGATTAATACAGGTGGCATTAAAGGTTCCCTACTAGGAAAAATGTCAATTAATGAAACTACCCTACTAGCCCCCTATGGCATTCGTCCAGGCTATACTCACTTCAATGCATCCGGTTGGAATAACTACCAACAAATTGACAAAATAAATTTACCAAACTTATATGCGTCTTTAATTTCACCATTAGACAATACAAATTGGTTTACATATCGCAATTCCCTTGTACATACATTTAACGATGATACCAAAATTGAATACATTCAACCTAATGCATATATTGGTGATTACAAAGAAATGCAGTTGGATTATTCCAATTTAATATGGGCTTTACAAGACCAACAAGGAATTATAAGACAAACAAAAAACAATTGGTTAACAATACCCTTACCCACTCAATTTAACAATCAAGCACTTGATAAATTTATCATAAACAATGTTCAACAAGCTTGGATCCTTGCACCTAATAAACAAGGAATTTATATTTATCAATCTAAAGATGTTTTTAATTCTGAAATGTGGATACAGTTAACGACACAACCATCTAAAGGTAATTTACCGAGCAACAATGTATTAAGTATCGTTCAAGATAAATTAGGTAGTATTTGGGTAGGCACCGATAATGGAATTGGTATTTTTAATTGTGGAGATATCTCCAATACGCCCTGTAATGCTTATTTACCCATCCTTACCAGTAACGGTTTTAAGGGCTATTTATTTCAGAAAGAAATGGTCCGTTGTATGGCAATTGATGGCGCAAATAGAAAATGGATTGGCACCAATAATGGGGCCTGGTTATTAAGTGAAGATGGCTTGGAAATTATTGAACATTTCACTACCGTAAATAGTCCTCTACCATCAGATACCCTTCTACAAATCATCATTAGCCCAATGAGTGGCGAGGTATTTTTTAATACTACACAGCAAATGGTCAGTTTCAGAGGCACTGCCACTGAAGGAAAAAATGTTCAAAAAGATATAAAAATATTTCCCAACCCAATTCCACCCAACTTTAATGGTTTGGTTGCTATCAAAGAGTTAGTCGCACAAGCCATTGTGAAAATTACAGATATTACAGGTAAATTAATTTACGAAACAACCGCTTTGGGTGGACAAGCCATTTGGAATGCACGCGATTTACAAGGCAATAAAATTGACCCAGGTATCTACCTAGTATTTATTAGAGACACAAGCGGAAATGAAAAAGGAATTGGGAAAATTGTGGTTGCTACAGGCTATTAATTTTTATTTAAATCAAAGTTTTTAAACACTTTGAAATTCAACATTCCACGATCACCCGCAACAACCCTATACATGATTTGCCTTATTTTATGCGTTGGCTCCTTAATAGTAGTATCTGTATTGTAAATGGGAAATTTCCTAAACAATATCCCCTCAACTAAATTATATTCATCATTGCCTCTATAGCCACTACTTAATTGCATATCATTGGTAATATCTGGAAATAAAATGGGTTGGATGTATTCATTTTCTTTTGAACTTACGGTAAAAGGTAAAATTTTACCAGATGATTCAACGATATAAATAATCATATCTGGAAAATTATCCTGATTTAAATCATCAATCTCTGCAGACAATACCCTCCCTTTTATTTCACGCATCACCTCACCAGCTTCATTTTTAAAACCAATTGGCTTAATGCTTAAAACATTATGGTCTGGATTTCTATTTAGGCATGTTACCTTAAAGCCTGCTTTACCAATTTTTAAGGTACTATCATATTTATTCATTTTTTGTGCAAACGTGCCAATGGTTACACATAAAAAAAAGGGTATAAAAAGTTTATACATTTAAAAGTTATTTAAAAACAAAGTTAATAGTTTCGTTTTAAATTACGATTCAAACAATTTATCATGTCTTTTAAAATTGATTCCTATTCATTTTTTGAAACAAAACTTGTTCGCATTACAAATACTTCCACACTTGAACATATTGACATTTCAACCAAAGGTGGCTTCTTAAACAGTTGGACCCTATCCCAAGAAACAGGCCATTTTGATATCATTGATGGAAATAATTTACAAGATCACTGGAAGCATTACGAATCTAATGGATTCAAAGGGGCTAAAATGAACCCTTTTTGTTGTCGATTGCAAAATGGCAAATACAATCATAATAACAATGCATACTCAATAGATAAATTTTACTTAGGGGCACATGCTTTACATGGCATAATTTATGATGCGCCCTTTGAAATAACCCAAACGGAAAGGAAGGAGGATTCAGCTTCGGTAACTCTTTATTATGAATATCAACAATTTGATAAAGGATTCCCATTCAAGTATTCAATCGAAATTAAATGGACTTTTACAAATGAAAACAAGATCATTGTTCATACCAAGATTAAAAATTTAGAAAATCAATCCATACCCATGATGGATGGTTGGCATCCCTATTTCAAATTAGCTGATACTATTGATGAATCTACGATTCAATTTTTTGACAATGGTATGCTTATTTATGATAAGCAACTACTCCCAACCGGCCAATTAAGTCATCAGCAAACTTTTGAAAATCCTACTAAATTAGCAGGTATCATATTAGACAATGGTTTCTTATTGGATATGAATAAGCCTTCCTGTAAATTAGAAAATAATAAGTATCTCCTAATGGTAACCCCCGATGGTCAATACCCTTATTTACAATTATATACCCCAGAAAATAGAAAAAGTATTGCGATAGAAAATATGAGTGCTGCCCCAAATTGTTTTAACAATAAAATGGGGCTACAAATTTTGCAGCCCCAATCAGTGTGGTTGTTAACAACGACTTATCAATTATTTTATAAATAATTACAAGGTAATTATTGCCGTAATGCTAATTTCAACATTTACACTTCTTGGAAGTGTTTTGACTGCAACTGTTTCCCTAGCAGGAAAATTATTAATAAAGTAACTACCATATACTTCATTCACCTGTGCAAATAATTGCATATCACTTAAAAATATAGTCGTTTTTACAATATGTGCAAAGTCAATATTTGCCGCAGTTAGAATCGCTCCTATATTTTCCATCACCTGCTTCGTTTCAGATTGGATACTATCTACTACTAGTTCACCCGTGTTAGGATCAAAAGCTATTTGACCACTGGCAAATAAAAATCCATTGGCAATAACTGCTTGACTATATGGCCCAATAGGCGCAGGTACTTTATCAGTTTGTATAATTTGTTTTGACATTCTAAGGTAAGTTTAGTGCACAATTTCTGAATTTTCTTGGAATTTCAAGCTTATTTTTACAAAACAATTTTTACCCATTGGCAACTTTCTTATACATAGACACAGCAGGTGACCGGGCAGCTATCGCCATTAGTAAAAATACCCAATTAATGTCCATTGAGTACAATGAGGTATCTACTACTCATGCCTCTTTTGTACAGGTGGCTATTCAGTCAGTATTAGAAAAATGTGGCATTTCCATCCGCAATATAGATGCTGTGGCTGTTACCCTTGGACCTGGAAGTTATACGGGTTTGCGCGTAGGATTAGCTAGTGCTAAAGGGATTGCTTATGCCCTCGAAAAACCTCTAATTGGTATTTCAACATTGGCATTACTCGCAAAAGAAGCTACAACGCACCCTGCCTTTTTAGAACACAAAAATTTGATTCAAGTATTTAGTATGATTGATGCAAAACGAATGGAAGTTTTTGGCGCCATCTATTCTGCTCAACTTACAACAATACTTCCTGAACAGGCCATTGTTCTTGATGCCCCATTTATATTATCCTTCTTACAAAATGGTCCCCTTATATGTGTAGGAAATGGGGCTACAAAAACAAAAAATATGCTTACGGCTGAGCATTTGTATTTTATGGAATCCACTTATACTATGAACAGTTTTATACAGCTTGTTTTATCAAAGTGGGAAAACCAAGATTTTGAGGATGTAGCCTATAGTAAGCCAGCATATCTGAAAGAATTTTATCAACCAAACACCAAATAAAAAAACGGTAAATTTCGAAAAATAAGATAATAATATTTTCCTAGATCGCAAAGATTTATATATTATTTTTTAAATAATATAATGTAACTTTATGGTAAGATTTTTATTCATAACCCCCCAATAATTCCCTTATTGTCATGAACCAATCATTACCCCAATTACAATTAACCAATGGCAAATTGCCTGTTTCAGTAGACCTGTTGCACAGCAAAAAAGCAGCCATGATTTTAAGAGCATTAAACCACAAACTGCGTCAGCAAATTGTGAAACTTATTGATGAGCAGCTAAAAATGACTGTAACAAATATTTATGTGAAATTGAGATTAGAACAATCTGTCGCTTCTCAACATTTAGCAATTTTAAGAAGGGCCGGCATTGTTGTTACAACCCGTGAAGGAAAGTTTATTTATTATACAGTTGATTACGATCGTTTGACACAAGTAAACAAATTTGTAGAACAACTAGTTGGATAAGTATGACACTGCAGATTGACCAATTTGTCCATTTTTTGCAAGACACGAACAATGTATTGATAGATACTAGGACAGCAGCTCAATGGATGCAAGCACATATTCCCAATGCCCTACACATTAACCCTACAACGGTTAAATATGCTATTGCCATTGGTGCAATTGACCTAAAAAGCCCATTGGTCTTAGTGATAGAACCCGAATTTGAAAGAGAAACATTGACTTATTTTAAAGAAGCCGGATTTTTAAACATACTTGGTTATTTGGAAGGTGGTTTTACGACTTGGCTTACTCAAGGAAAAAATATTGATATGTTAATTGACATTGATGCTGATGAATTGGCAATGGACATTCCTTATGATGATTTTTTAATGCTACTAGATATAAGGACAGAAACTGATTATAACACACTGCATATAAAAAATGCTTTGTCCATTCCATTGGCAGAATTTATGGATCCTGGAAGTATGTCAGAACTTGACGAACATTTTAATATTTATATACTATCTGAGGATGGGTCAACAAATACATTGGCTGCTAGTATTTTAAAGAAACAAGGTATTCACAATATCAGGGTTATCCAAGATGGTTGGGAAGCTGTCCTTCGCATAAAAGATAAATTTAATTTCGAATCAGTCAAAAAACCTAAGATTACGAAAACAGATAGCACAAAAAATGATTTTTTTGAAGCATAATGCCTTGTTGAAAACAAAACTATTTTACCAATAGTTTATCGTGCATCAAAGGATCAAAACTGTATTTCCATCTACGATGACTCCATAAATAATTAGAAGGATTGGCTTTAACTTTTTCTTCCAACCATTTCACAAATTGCGCAGTGAGTTGACCATCATTAAAGTAGTTTGGAGAAGTGCTCATTATTTCATATTCAATATGATAGTAACCTCTTTTCTTTTTATAAAAATTAGCAAATACTTGGGCCGTATTGTTTAATTTGGCGCCTTTTTCCGGGCCTTTGACAAATGGAGTGGGTCTTCCAAAAAAATGAACCCAGTAGGCTTGTAATGGATTTCCAGGATTTTGATCAGCAGCTAAGCCAAGTGCATACTGTCCTTTTGCTGCATACTTTGGAAATTCCGTTTTAAAACTAGTCGCTGGAATTAATACCGTGCCATATCTAGCTCTAATGTTATACATTAGTTTGTCAAAGCCTTTATTGCTTAGTGGCATATAAACAGCTAAAAATGGGCAGGGGCAGTATTTTGCAGCCCCCCAATTAGCAAATTCCCAATTAAAAAAATGACCAGACATAAATTGAATGTTTTGTCCTGATTGGTACAAATCATTCAGTACATCCTTGTTAGTGCTAATTCTTTTTTCAAATGATTCTTTTGAAATTGATAAAATCTTAATTGATTCAATAAAAGAATCTGTAAAATGTTGGTAAAATTGTCTAGCAATTTTTTTTCGATCACGTACTGATTTTTCTGGAAAAGCAATCTCCAAATTATTCATAACTACTGAAACCCTGTACTTTATGAACTTTCTTAGGATTAACGCAATAACATCACTAAAAAAATACAGCACACGCCAAGGCAGCATTGATAATAAATAAAAAAAGAAATACAAAACAAAATACATAAATACTAATTAATATTACAAAGGATCAATCCAGGCATTATTTTCTTTTAACAATCGAATTAATTCATCCACTGCAACCTCACTGTCTATGTTTCGTTTCATAACTTCTTTCCCTTTATACAAAGTGATTTTGCCAACCCCACTTCCAACATAACCAAAATCAGCATCTGCCATTTCACCAGGACCATTCACAATGCAGCCCATGATGGCAATTTTTAAGCCTTTTAAATGATTGGTAACTTTTCTAATTTTTGCAGTTGTTTCCTGTAATTCAAATAAAGTTCGACCACAGCTAGGACATGAAATATATTCTGTTTTTGAAATTCTAGTTCTGGTAGCTTGTAAAATACCAAAACTAGTCGCATTTAAAAACTGTTCAATGGATGTATTGTTAATATAATTTCTTCCAGATAAATTTGCCAAATGGCCCTGTCCTGCTTGATACACTTTTTCAGAAACACTTAAGCAAATGCCATCTCCCATTCCATCTAAGAACAAAGCACCCGTCTCTGTTGCAAAATGTATTAAGTGCTCATCTATGGTGTTTTTGTGGCTATCTGTCATTAGTATAACAGGGCTAAGAATTCCCAATTCCATGCACTTAATAAACATTCGCCTAACGGCTTGCATTGCATTGACCAATTGACTACTAAAACAGAGTACAACAGTAGGATCATTTGAGATACTTGTTAATTGTTCATCAGCAATTGGTGTAGCGTCACTATAACAATCTAGCAGTACAAAATTAAGTTCCTTGTTTTTTAAGGGAGCACTTAAAAAATTAGCGGCATTAAAAAGTGGAAAAATATCATTTCTTGTTGCATTCATGGAATAACTTACATCAGTTACAATAATCCGTAAAGTACCTGGGAGCTCAAAATCAATGGTGTTGTTGCCAATAAAAATAAAATCAGCAGCGGTATCTGAAATACCCCATTTATCTGTTAATGCATGATAAGTATACCCAACTGATTGTAAACTTTCTCTTTCAATAATTTTTAAATGACTTAAATCAGCAATCACAACAGGAACTTGTCCTCCCCCAATCGTAAGTACTTCCCTTGTTGCCCTTCTTTTATATTCAAATGGATTATAAGTGAGTTTGTCAATAGGTAATATGGTTATATTTGATTTGACTGCTTGTTCATTATATCTTTTAACGATATCAATACATACAGGTATTTCTAATTCAGGATCCTCAGTTAAGCTAACTCTGATGGTATCCCCAATTCCATCTTCTAATAAAGTACCAATGCCAATTGCACTTTTAATCCTTCCATCCTCACCATCTCCTGCTTCTGTTACACCTAAGTGTAATGGATAACATTCCCCAAATTCATTTTGCATTTGTTGTATCAAAAGTCGATAGGCATATACCATCACTTGTGGATTGCTTGACTTCATACTTAAAATAATTTGATGATAGTCCAAGCTGCGCGCAATTCTTAAAAATTCCATAGCACTTTCAACCATACCATTCGCTGTGTCCCCATACCTACTCATAATTCGGTCACTTAAAGATCCGTGATTGGTCCCAATCCGCATGGCAGTTCCCTGTTGTTGACAAATTAACACTAAGGGTGTAAATTTTTCTCTAATTCTTTCTATTTCCTCAAGGTATTCAGCGTCTGTATATTCAATTTGTTCAAATTTTTTCTTGTCCACATAATTACCAGGATTCACCCTTACTTTCTCAACTATCTTCGCTGCAATTTCAGCTGCATTGGGGGTAAAATGAATATCCGCGATGAGTGGAATGTCATATCCTTTTTGAAGTAACGCTGCTTTTATATTCGCTAAATTTTCTGCTTCCTTTTTAGAAGGTGCTGTAATGCGTACTAACTGAGCACCAGCTTGAATACATTTTATCACTTGGTCCACTGTAGCTTCAGTATCCATTGTGTCTGTGGTAGTCATCGTTTGTACACATATAGGATAACCACCTCCAATCATTAGGTTACCCACTTTAACTGGTTTAGTGATAAAGCGCTTATAGTTGGTTAATGAATGACAATAGTATTGCATAATGTATTTGATGATTTGAGCATTTACAAATTACCTCATTCCTTTTAAAAACCCTTGTTGTAACAATATTGATTTTACCACCTCAATAAGTTTGACCCCAGGATTATTTGCTGTTTGATTTTTTTGATTCGAAACATACAATACAAAGAAATAGGGATGTTTGTTTTCTTCAACATATCCTAGCAGCCAATTGGTAGCAATTGAGGTATCAGCTGATCCAAGTAAATAACTTAATTTATAATTTGAATTTTCCTCTTTTAAAATCATTTTTTTATATAATTCCTGCGAACGTTTTTGAAATGGCAATTGATTAAAATACAACCTTTTGATCAGCCCTAATTGTTCATCTGGCGTGATTTTAAGTGACCCATCTTTCCAAAAATTATTGAGATCATTACTTACTACTCCCTTTCCATAATGCAATGAATCAATCATTTTTAATAAAGATTCCCTCCCAATTTTTTGCATCATTGCTTGGTAATAAACAACAGAATCATTACTTACCCATGATTTAGGGTCATGATTGATATAGCCTTTATCCAACGCACTTAGGGTTGGAAGCATGAAATATGTTTGTAAAGGTGCATCGGCAGCCTCTTTATACATTGATAAATCCGTAATCGTAAATTGTGCAGAACCATTTTCCATCAAGGCAAAACAACCTTTCAAATTTGCACTATCTAATATTTTTACAATATTTTGATCCGATTTCACATTATTTGGGGAACATCCCAAAGCAATTACACAAACAGTAAAGAAAAAGAATAGGTATTGTCTCATATAAGCAATTTAGATTGTCAAAATTACCACTTAATACCAATAAAAACACCCCCAAATTGGGGGTGCCTACATTAATTTTACTATAACTATTCTATTCCTAGCAATTCCACATCAAATATCAAGGTAGATCCTGGACCAATCACTGGACCTGCAGCACGCTCTCCATAGGCTAATTCACTTGGAATAAACAATCTCCATTTAGCACCCACAGTCATTAACTGAACTGCGTCCTGCCAACCTTTAATCACACCATTTAAGGGAAAGCTAATCGGTTCGCCTCTTTGTACTGAACTGTCAAACACTGTGCCATCAATTAAAGTGCCATGGTAATGACATTTAACCTTACTTTTTAAAGTGGGGTGAACAGTATCCTTGCCTGGTGTTAATACTAGGTACTGCATTCCATTTGTCATTTTAACAACGCCTGGTTTTTTTGCATTTTCTTCTAAGAACGCTTTTCCAGCAGCTCTGTTGATTGCGATTTTTTCTTGACTCATTTTATCTTGGTAGTTTTTAATACAAATATCTAGTAAGCTATCTGGAATTTCAGTTGCGGTTGTAAAACCTGCCATCATTCCCTTTTTAAACAATTCAGTATTTACATCTTGCAAACCCTGCCCTTTTAAACTCTGTGCAATACGATACCCTAATGCATAAGAGGCGCTATCTTTTGTTGTTTTAAAATTTTTTGGGGATGGCTTCGTTGTAGCAACTGTTTGTTTTGGAAGCGTCGTAGTTGGTGATGTTGTTGACTTTTTTTGTGCCATCACACCCAAACCAATCAATAGGGTTGTCAAAATAAATATACTTTTTTTCATAATTAGCTTTTATGGTTTCTACCTCAAATAAAGTACAAAAATACAATTAGGTACTCAATAATTGTTCAATTTGTTGTTGAATTTTAGCAAATGGCATACTATTAAAAATATTGGCCATTGATTGCGCTATTTGCGTAGTACATAAGTTGCCAATACTTCCTTCATGTGTATGTTTAATTGTTGTAGAATACGTATACGATCCATTTTCAATAGCCATTCCTATCTTTTTATAGGCATCTCTAAATGGCATTCCTTCATTTACTAATTTATTAACCTCTTCCACACTAAACAAAAATTGATACTTTGGATCCTTTAACAATTCCTTTTTCACTTCCATGTTTTCAATCATTAAAGAAGCCATTTCAAAACAATTTTTTAATTGTCGAAAAGCGGGAAATAAATGTTCCTTTAACAGTTGTAAATCACGGTGATAACCTGAAGGTAAATTCGTAGTCATCATCATAATTTCATTAGGAAGGGCTTTAATGCGATTACAATAAGCCCTTATTAATTCAAACACATCAGGATTTTTTTTATGCGGCATGATACTGGAGCCTGTTGTTAATTCATCTGGGAATTTTATGAATGCAAAATTTTGATTCATAAATAAACAAGCGTCCATACTGAGCTTCGATAGGGTATCAGCGAAATTTGCTAAAGCCATAGCTGTTACACGTTCCGCTTTACCTCTACCCATTTGTGCATATACTACATTGTAATTTAATGTTTCAAATCCCAATAACGCTGTCGTTCTTGTTCTATTAATTGGAAATGATGATCCATATCCTGCAGCGGAACCTAAAGGGTTTTTATTGACAACCGTAAATGCAGCTTGTAACATTGTCATATCATCTACCAAGGATTCAGCATAAGCACCTAACCACAAACCAAAAGAGGATGGCATAGCCAATTGTAAATGAGTATAGCCTGGCAATAAATCGTTTTTATACAATTCACTTTTTTCTTGTAATAACGTAAAAAATGATTGAACAGTTTTACTTAACTCCATTAATTCACCCCTTAAAAATAATTTCAAATCCACTAAAACCTGGTCATTTCTGCTACGTGCACTGTGTATTTTTTTCCCAACATCCCCTAATTTTTCAGTTAATAAAAGCTCTACATGTGAATGAATGTCCTCCACCCCTTCGGATAATGTATAATTTCCTGCTTGTATGAAAGCATACAAATCCACCAAGGCTTTTTTTATTTGAATTTGCTCATCCTTTGACAGTAAGCCAACTTCAGCCAACATCGTTGTATGGGCAATAGACCCTAATACATCGTATCCAGCAAGGTATACATCCATTTCAGTATCGTTGCCAATGGTAAACTGTTCAACAGTATTTTCTACCAAACTATTTTTTTGCCAAAGTTTATTCATGTGACATCATTTTATCTATTAATTGAATATAGGCAATTATTCCTGCATCAATTTCAGCAAGAAATATAAACTCATCGGCTGTATGACTTCTTGAAGAATCACCAGGTCCCATTTTTAAGGTGGGAAAAGACATTAATGCTTTGTCAGAAGTGGTAACAGAACCATAGTAACCTCTTCCAAGGGATATACCTGCTTTAATTAAAACGTGGTCTAATGAAATTCCGGTAGACCTCATTCTTAATGACCTTGGTGTAACGGTTGATTGTACATTTTTGCCAATTGTCTCCAAGACTTCTTCAAAACTATATAATTCATTCACTCGCACATCCACCACTAGCTTACAATTGTTTGGCACAACATTATGTTGTTTATTTTCGGTTTCAATAACAGTTACACTCATTTTCACTTTGCCTAACAAATCGGATACCTTATCAAATTGGTAGGTTTTAAACCATTCTATATCTGTTAAAATTTTATATAGCGCATTTTCCCCTTCCTCTCTTGCGGCATGACCTGCTTTGCCTGTGGAAACTACATCTAATACAAGTAAGCCTCTTTCAGCAATAGCCATTTCCAATAAAGTGGGTTCTCCTACAATCCCAAAATCAATTTTTGGCAATAAGGGTAAAACAAGTTCTATACCTTCAAATCCAGAAATTTCTTCCTCTGCTGATGCCACCAGAATGATATTATAAGGCAAATTTTCTTGCTCATAATAATGTAAAAAAGTGGCTATCAAACTAACTAAACATCCCCCCGCATCATTACTCCCTAGTCCAAATAATTTGCCCTCTTTTTCGATAGGTGTAAAGGGGTCCAATGTAAAGCCCTTATTTGGTTTAACGGTATCGTGATGAGAATTTAGCAATAAAGTAGGCTTAGCAGCATCATAATGTAAATTCATTGCCCATACATTGTTTTTCTTTCTTTCTGTTTTGACTTTTTTTTGGTGTAAATAAGCTTGAAGTAAATCTGCTGTTTTATGCTCTTCTGTACTAAAGGAAGGTATCCCAATGAGTTTTGCTAACAATTGTTTTGCCTCCTGTTGTAATACAGAAATAGTATGGTTATTATTTGATTGTTCCATTATATTTTTATTGTTGTACCTGCAGTACTGTTAATTAATTGGTTTAGTTTTTCAGCCTTACCAATGATAACTGATCGAACACCTCCTTCCAATGCCAAAAATGCATTATCAATTTTAGGGATCATCCCATCAAAAATAATTTTTTGTGCTTTTAAATTTTCATACTGCACTTTATTCATGAAACCAATTAAAGTTGTTGGATCTTGAAGATCTGTCAACACACCCTCCATCTCAAAGCCATAAACAAGATGCACTTCAAAATGTTTTGTCAAACCAGTTGCCATTTTTTGTGCTATTGTGTCGGCATTGGTATTGAGCAGTTGTCCCTTACCATCATGTGTAATGGGGGCTACAACTAATTTAATAGCACTGGATAATAAGTTATTTATCAATTCATAATTTACAACATCCACATCTCCTACATAGCCATAATCAATATTTACAACTTCCCGTTTGTGTGCTGTGATTAAATTCCCGTCTGCCCCTGTTAAACCCATTGCATTTACACCAAGCGCTTGTAATTGAGCAACTATATTTTTATTTATAAAACCTGCATACACCATGGTTACTACTTTTAAAGTAGCTTCATCCGTTATTCTTCTGCCTGCTACCATCGTTTGTTCAATACCCATTGTTGTTGCTAGTTCAGTCGCTAATTTTCCACCACCATGTACTAAAATGGCTTGACCTTGTATTGAAGAGAAAGCAGTAAGACATTTAGTAAGTAAATGGGCATTGTCAATAATGTTGCCGCCAATTTTGATGATGTATAATTTTTCCATTATTTGCTTTGTGTTCATTTACAATTTATAATGAACTAAGTATTGTTGACAATACCGATTGTGCCGCCCAAATTCTATTGGAAGCTTGTTGGGTAACCAAACTATGGGGAGCATCCAATATTTCGTCACTCAATTCTATATTTCTTCTAACAGGTAAACAATGCATTACTTTTGCACAATTGGTTACTTTTAATTTTTCATTGGTCAACATCCAACTTGAATCAGCACAAAGTACTTTACCATAGTCTGCATAGCTACTCCAATTTTTAACATACACAAAGTCAGCTCCTTCAAGGGCATCCTTTTGATTGTATGTTATCGTAGCCCCCTCGGTATATTCATTTGCTAATTCATAGCCTTCGGGATGTGTAATCACAAAATTGGCTGCTCCCCAAACATTAATCCATTCACTGAAACTATTGGCCACACATTGCGGGATGGGTTTAATGTGTGGTGCCCATGTTAAAACAATTTTTGGTTTTTTTAGCTGCAATTTTTCATTCGTTAAGATAGCCTCCTTTATGGTTATTAAATCGGTTAATGACTGCAAGGGATGCAAAGTAGCTGATTCCAAACTTACGACGGGAATGCCTGCGTATTTAATAAACTGATGTAATATTTTTTCACTATAATCCTGTTCTTTATCTTGTAAAGTTGGAAAAGTTCTAATACATAAAATATCAAAGTACTGACCTAGTATAGGTGCAGCATCTTTAATGTGTTCCACTGTACTCCCGTTCATAATAGCACCTTCAGTAAATTCTAAAGACCAACCTTCTTTATCAACATTGTATACAATTGGTTCCATTCCTAAATTTTGAGCCGCTACTTGTGTACTCAATCTAGTCCTTAAACTTGGATTTAAAAATAACAATCCGATTCGCTTATTTTTCCCTAACAAAATGTCTTTTACAGGATCTTTCTTATACATCATTGCCTTTTGAACCAATGTATTGACATCCTTTACATCCTTGACTGAAATAAATTGTTTCATACTTATGCTTCTTTTTGCTTCAAAAGTTGAATAGCTGTTTTCAACCCTGTTAAAAATAAATTTATGTCCTCCATCGAAATTGACAAAGAAGGTAAAAGTCTGATTACATTTGGTTTTGCTTCCCCTGTAAATATTTTTAAATCATTTAGCAATACTTTTCGAATAGCATCATATCCCTCTTCCATTTCAAATCCAATCATGAGTCCACGACCTCTTACAGATTTTATCCCTTCCATGTTTTTCAAAGCATGCAATAAATAATTGCCTTTTACTTGGGCGGCTTGAATTAAATTATCTTTTTGCATGACTTCAATCACTGCCAAAGCAGCTGCACAAGCCAATGGATTTCCACCAAAAGTAGTCCCAAGCATGCCATATTTAGCTTGAATATGAGGCGCAATTAAAATACCCCCAATCGGAAAACCATTTCCCATTCCCTTTGCCATGGAATAAATATCTGCATCAACTCCGGCTTGATCATGTGCAAAAAAATGACCTGTTCGACCATACCCACATTGTACACTGTCTGCAATATAAATGGAACCAAATTGATCACAATTTTTCCTGATGGCTTGTAAGAATGCATCGCTCGCTTCATATATGCCCGCAACTCCTTGAACACCCTCTATGATCACTGCTGCTATTTCTGATCCAAGCGTTGCAAAACAGTTATCAAGTGATTCTATATCATTGAAAGGTAAAAAAATAATATTGTTTGTTTCATTAACGGGCGCTACTATACTTGGATTGTCTGTTGCTGCCACCGCTAAGGAAGTTCGACCATGAAAAGATTTTTTAAAAGCAATTACCTTTTTTCTCCCCGTATGAAATGAAGCTAATTTTAATGCATTTTCATTGGCCTCTGCGCCACTATTACACAAAAATAATTGGTAATTATTTTTGTCACTAATCTTATTTATTTCCGTGGCCAATTGTTCTTGGATTGGCATGATTACAGAATTAGAATAGAAAGCAATTGCATGCAATTGATCTTCAATTCGTTTAACCCAATGCGGATGTGTATGTCCAATACTGATGACTGCATGTCCACCATACATATCTAAATATTCTTGACCAATGTCATCCCAAACACGGCTTCCTTCCGCTTTGGTGATGGTTATAGGGTTTAACGGATAAACATTAAATAAAGACATAGTTAAAAATAATTTGCTTTTAAGGAAAGTCCTGTCGTTTCTGCAATACTAAATAGCAGGTTCATATTTTGAATAGCTTGGCCAACTGCTCCTTTTAACAAATTATCAAGCACAGCGTGAATGGCCAATTTATTACCTTGCTTTTCTAAATGAATGAAACATTTATTCGTATTGACAACTTGTTTTAAATCGATATTATTTTCTGTAATATGGGTAAATGGATGCGTTGTATAATAGTTGTAATAAAGTTCATACACCGATTCAATTGGCATCGTCAGTGTACATATCGAACTGACAAAAATTCCTCTTGTAAAATCACCTCTCCAGGGTACAAAATTTATTTGTGCGTTTTGATTGCCTTGCAAATTTGCCAAGTTTTCTCCAATTTCATGTAAGTGTTGGTGTTGTAATGTTTTGTAGGCTTGAATATTATTAGCTCTCCAACTAAAATGACTGGTAGTCGCTAATCCTTGACCTGCACCAGTTGATCCTGTTATGCCCGTCGTAAATACTTCGTTCAACAAATCTTTAGCTGCTAAAGGCAGTAAACTTAACTGAATCGCAGTGGCAAAACACCCTGGGTTTGCAATATTATTTGCTTTTTTGATTGCTTCTTTTTTTAATTCAGGTAACCCATATACAAAAGTCCGCTCTCCAAAAGTAGCAGCATGAGACAACCTAAAATCTTGAGATAGGTCAATAATTTTAACGCTTTCATTTATTTCGTTTTCCGTTAAAAATTTTCTTGCATCTCCATGTCCAACACATAAAAAAAGTACATCAATATTTTGTGTTATTTCATTGGCGAATTTTAAATCCGTATCACTTATTAAATCTGTATGTACTTTACTGATGAATTCACCTGCATTGCTTGAACTGTGCACAAAACGAACATGTGCATTTGGATGATTTATCAAAACACGCAATAATTCACCACCAGTATAACCTGCCCCTCCAACAATCCCAATATTTATTTTTTGCATTAGACAGTTTTTTGAATTTACTCTTTTTGGGAACCTTTCACATTGTGAAATATACTTGTTTGATTTCCAAATATTTTGGTAAAACCCCTCACATCGGCACCTGTCCATCCAGTATTCATTTCCCCGTATTTCCCAAATTTTGCACTCATTAAATCATAAGGCGATTCAATACCAATGATTTGAAAGTAATAGGGATTCAATTGAATAAATACATCTCCCGATACTTGAGTTTGTGAATTTGATAAAAAAGCTTCTATATCGCGCATCACGGGATCAAGGATTTGACCTTCATGTAACCAATTTCCATAAAAAGAAGCCAATTGATCTTTCCAAGAAAGTTGCCACTTGGTTAAAACATGCTTTTCCAAAGCATGGTGTGCTTTTAAAATGACCATTGGAGCGGCTGCTTCAAATCCTACGCGTCCCTTGATACCAATTATTGTATCACCTACATGAATATCCCTGCCAATTCCATAGGCACCTGCAATAGATTGTATATACTGAATCGCTTCAGTTGGATGCGCAAATGCGATTCCATTTACTTTTGTAATTTCTCCTTTTTCAAAACTTATGGTCAATTCTTCGGTTGAATTGGCTTTGGTCATTTGGGTAGGCCAAGCATTTTCGGGCAACACGCCTTTTGAATGCAATGTTTCCTTGCCGCCCACACTTGTTCCCCATAATCCTTTATTGATTGAATAAGTCGTTTTTTCAAAATTCATTTCTACACCCTTAGCTTTTAAATAATCAATTTCAGCTTCTCTACTCAATTGCAAATCGCGTATAGGTGTTAAAATTTCAATACCAGGAATCATGATTTGAAAAATCATATCAAAACGAACTTGGTCATTTCCAGCACCGGTACTGCCGTGAGCCACTAGTGAAGCACCAACTTTTTTTACGTGTTCAGCAATGTGCAATGCTTGCGATAAACGCTCCGCACTAACACTTAGTGGATAGGTATTGTTTTTTAAAATATTGCCATAGATTAAATACTTAATAATGCGATCATAATACCCTCTTACCGCATTGACAGTTGTGTGCGTACGAACACCTAATGCATAAGCATGGGCTTCCACTTTCAACAACTCATCCTCCGTAAATCCACCTGTATTCACAATAACACTATGTACTTCTAAGCCTTTATCTTCCGTTAAATATTTTACACAAAAAGTGGTATCTAACCCACCGCTAAAACCCAATACAACTTTTTCCATATTAATTATTTTTTCTAAACCAATTGAGTAATTTGCTCTGTTTTATTTTCATAAATCTTTCAAACAAAATTGAGTTTCTTTTAAATTCAATTGCATTTTTACCGTTGATTTGAGCATTTTGCGGCTCATATAACATGGCGGTACACATGCAGTTTTTCCGATCCTTACTCATTAAAATTTCATAATTTACACAGCTCTTGCAACCACCCCAAAATTCTTCATCGTCAGTTAATTCGCTATAGGTAACGGGTTCATATCCTAATTCACTGTTAATTTTCATGACCGCCAATCCTGTTGTCAATCCAAATAGTTTAGCGTCTGGATATTTTTCTCTTGACAACTGAAAAATAGTTTGCTTAATTTTTTTTGCCATTCCGCTTTTACGAAAAGGGGGGGAGACAATCAATCCGCTATTGGCTACAAATTGGCCATGTTGCCATGCTTCTATATAACAAAATCCAACCCAAGTACCCTCCTGAGTATGGGCAATAACTGCTTTACCTTCTTCAATCTTTTTAGCTATGTATTCAGGACTTCGTTTTGCAATGCCTGTTCCTCTTGCTTTTGCTGAGGAAGCCATTTCATCCGTAATAATGGGCGCAAAATGAACATCATTTTTATTGGCTACTCGAACTATAATTTGCTGTTCCAATGATTGTTAAAATTTTTAAAAATGAGACAACGGGCGTTTACTAAAATTTTGGGGCTTTTTCCACTGATAGGGGCAATGGCCAATTGCTCGTCCTATCAGAATACACGGACCAGTGCAAAATTGGCACTCTTATTAAAAATTGGTAATTGATATATGTTATTGTCCATTGATTGACATTGGTTTGTAAAAATATAAAATAATTAAACAAATTATGCCCATTGAAGCCTGTAATTTTGGTTTACACATTTATTTTCCCTTGATGCCCTTCTTTTTTTTGTAAATTTGTTCAAAAGATAGTATATGAAAAGGAGAATGGCAACAGTTTTATTATTTTCTTTATTTGGCACCATTGGCTGTACGAACCAACCAATTCAACAAAGTTCAGCGAAAAAAGATGATACCATAGCACCTATGGATGCTATCGAAACAAAGACATTTTCAGTTAAACTAGTTGATAATAAAAAAGACCCTACTTGTGGCATGCCAGTAACTGCAGGCATTGCTGACACTTTACATTTTGAAGGAAAAGTATTGGGATTCTGTTCTAGTGAGTGTAAAGCTGAATTCTTAAGAAAATAGATAAGCTATATCGTCCTTGGTTAGTGATTTTACAAAACCTGCTTCATCTGCGATTAATTCCTTTGCCAAAGATCTTTTTTTATCCTGTAATTTCAATATTTTATCCTCCACTGTATCATTACAAATCATCCGATAGGCAAAGATGTTTTTAGTCTGTCCGATACGATGTGTTCTATCAATAGCTTGTTGTTCAACAGCTGGATTCCACCATGGATCTACAATGTACACGTAATCTGCTGCTGTTAAATTCAACCCTACACCCCCTGCTTTGAGGGAAATTAAAAATACCCTACAGTTGGCATCATTTTGAAATCGCTCAATAGCTTTTTCTCTTTCTTGTATGGTGCTGCCCCCATCGAAATATTCAAAATCGATTCCTAATTTAATAAGTTGCTCCTTAATTAAGCTTAACATACCTAAGAATTGAGAAAACACTAATGCTTTATGATTGCCAATGTTTTCAGCAATCTCACGTGTTAATTCGGTTAATTTAACCGACTCGTTGGGATAAGCCTCATCTTTGATAATGGCAGGACTATCACATATTTGTCTCAACTTCATCAGACCTTGTAAAATAGATAGTTGAGATTTTTGGATGCCTTTTTCTTCCACCATACCCAATAATTTGTCGCGATAATCATTACGATAAGCATCATATATTTTTCGTTGCGCTGTGCCCATTTCACAATACAAAACCATTTCTTGTTTATCAGGAAGGTCTTTTGCTACTTGTTCTTTTGTTCGACGTAATATGAAAGGGAACACAAATTTTCTCAAGTGTTCTTTTTGTTCTTTTTCATCAAATTTATCAATAGGCATTGAAAAATTGTGTTTAAAATATTCAACCGTACCTAACATACCGGGATTCAAGAAATTCATTTGCGCATAAATATCAAATGTATTGTTTTGTAAGGGCGTTCCACTCAAACATAATTTATTAGAGGCTTGTAATAAACAGGCTGCTTTAGTTACTTTACTTGTAGGATTTTTGATCGCTTGGCTTTCATCCAATATTACATAATCAAACTTTACTTCTGAGAAAATTTTAATATCACTTCTTAAGGTGCCATAGGTTGTAATGATCACTTCAACAGGTTCCTTGCTTAACTTATTTTTTGTACGGGTTCCTCCATGATGTATGCGATACGTTAAACTAGGTGTAAATTTTTTAAGTTCATTTTGCCAGTTAAAAAGTAAGGTTGTAGGACATACGACCAAAGCAACTAGTGTCCCATTTTTTTCTTTTAAATATTGTAAGAAAGCTAAGGTTTGAATGGTTTTTCCCAATCCCATATCATCCGCCAAAATTCCGCCCCACTGTACGTCATGTAAATAATTTAACCATTGGAAACCACTAACTTGATAAGGTCTCAGAATAGGGGTTAAATGACTTGGGGGTGCTACATTGGCTATCGCATATTTTTCTCTTATTTTTTCATACTTCCCTTCAAGTTGAAAAATCAATTCTTCCTCATCACGTTGGTCATACAACTCATCTAATATTGAAAAATGATATTTACTTAATTTTAAATTTTGTTGACTCCCTTCACCAACTTTAAATAACAAGGCATATTTATTCAACCATTTTTCAGGCAATACCCCCAAGCTTCCATCTTTCAATGGAACAAATTGTTGTTTATTTGCCAACATGTTTTTGATATCCTGCACCGTAACTTTTTGCGCCCCAAAAGATATCTCCACTTTTGCATCAAACCAATCGGTATTACTACTAATATACATTTTAGTAGAGGGCTTTGCGGTGTTAAATTTGAATTGTTTTAAATTGTCAGAACCGAATAAGGGTATTTGTTTTTCCTTTAGTAAATCGATAAATAGGAAGAACCAATTATTTTTAAGCACTTCTGCGCCCTTTAAAGCCAATACATTCCCTTTTTCGAATCTCAAAAATCCAGAGTGTAATTGTTCGATTACATTCATTAAATTTCTTTCTTCCGCCATATCTCTCTCTAAAATGATAATTTTATCCTCTTGCTGCTGAATCACAATTGGCCCTTCTTCGATCGAAACAATGATGTCGTTGTATGAATAAATGGGTTCAAATAATAAATATTCACCGTCTTCTTTAAGCACAATTTGCAGTTGAGGTTTAATTCCTTTTAACTTTTCTTGCTTTACATTTCCCAATTCTACAAGATATAATTTTGATAATGGCAACAACACATTTTGTAAATACGCTGGCCAATCTGTTAGATCAACCTCATTGTATCCATAAGGCATAAATTGTTCTACCCATTTAATATCTACTTTATTTTTCCAAATAAAGAATTGTTGTTGGTATTGAAAAAAATAATGTGATTTTATTAAATTAGCTGCAATGGATACAATACCTGTTGGTAAATGAACGAAAGCATTTACAATGTATTTATTTGTCTTTTTTTCAACTTTAAAACTAGGTTGAATCGGGTTAAAAACCAACTCAGCTTTTTGAAGATTGGCCGTATTAAATGCTTTTTTGTCAGGTAGTAAAAAATTAAAAGGGTGTTCGTACAATGTTCTCCATAATTTCTCAATTTTAGGATGCATATACTCTTGTATCAACTCTCTTGTTTCTGTTGGTAAAAGTTCCTGATCTCCCCCCAATATGGTGTCCCATATACCCACGAATGGAGAATTTTTATCCAAAAATTTAATGCATTCAGCTGCTTGTAATTTTCTAACCAATTGTATAAGGCCTTTATCTTCCTCATTACAATCTTGTGGTATCATGAATTTATTGAGGTCAATTTTTTCAATTTTGCTTACAAATTGGTTTTCTTCTTCATTTACTTCCCCTTTAATAACACTTAATAAAAAATAGGGGTAGGTATTTTGTGCTTCTTGAATAACCAATCCAAAACGTTCCAATGTTTTAGCAATATGGGTATGATTCCCAGCTGATGGGTCTATATCCCAATCATTGGAAGTTGGGATTTTCCTGGTTGCAATAACAGAGGAAGTATTTATTTTTTGAATACGTTCATCAAGTACTTTCAAATAGGGTTTTCCTTCATGATAAGTAAACTCAAATTTATCCGCTATGTAATCATCTAAAGAATACCCATACAAGGCCAATAATTTATTCTTTTCTCGATCCCAATTCCGAATGGTGTCAAAATAATCTGCTCCTTTTAATTGAAATAATTGAAACAGCAATATTGTTTTGTGTATGCATAATGGATACGCTGTTTCAGTCAAACAATCGCATGAAGTGTCAAAAAATCGTTCTTCATTTTTTTGAACAATCACATGGTAAACTTTTCCATGATCTTCTACTTCGGCCACCACTTTTTCATTTGCACTTTCTGTAATATGGGGTCGATTGGATTTTAAGATCGTTTCGGCTTGCTCGAAAGTAGTTTTTGAACAAAGCATTCGAATCATTTTCAAATCTAATGTTTTCGTCCTTAATTGTGTGTGGGTTGTTACATAAGAAGTTTGCTTATACTCCAATAAGTTTTTGTCTAATAAATCCTGAACAAAAAACAAAGCTGCTGCTTTGTGCCTACATACTTCTGATAAATTATAAGGACAACCACACCTTAAAGATAAGGTAGAAGGGCTTTTAAAATTTTCAATGGTAACCCTGTAATAGGTGCTATATCCGTCATCTTTAACACGACAATGAATGCTGCCAATTAAAGGATCAAACTTAACCAATTCGATATTTTTTAGTGCGAAAATTTTTTTCCCACGTCTAATTACCTCCTCGGTTCCGTAACTGTATATGTGTTTTACTAAATAAGGTAATGCCATAATTTATACAAAATTACCCCCTTGAAAAAGGCAATTTGCAAATGTACAAAATTGAACGCTAATTTTAGACATTCTTATGATCCATTTATGAGTGCGCCTTCTTTAAAAAGAGGTAAACTTGGCGCTATGTCTTTGGTAATACAATATAACATATCAGATTCCAAGCCATATGCTGCCAAACGATGCCAATGTGTTAAAGATTTTATATATGTTGATAAATTATCTTTTTGTTGGTTATAAAGTTGGTTTGCCATAAAACTACTATCACAATGAATCGTAAAATCTTCTTTAACAGCCTCTATAACTGCACCAGCAAACAAGGTATCTTCAATATTGAATCTATTTTTCCACCCAGAGCAACCAAGAATTACGGGTGCGTTTTGTTTTTTTAAGAAACTTACCACCTTTGATAAGTTGGGGAAGGAACCTGTTATAATTTCTTTTGCTCCATTCCTCAAAGCCATATGTAATAATTTTGTACCATTTGTAGTGGTAATGACTAAGGTTTTATTTTCAATAAAGTCCTTTGGATATTCTGATGGTGAATTGCCATATTCCAATCCAGGAATCACTTTCCCATCCCTTTCACCTGCCGTAATGCCCCCCGTAGCCTTACCCATTTCAATACAAGCCTCAGGGCTGTCAACAGGAATAATTTTAGTGGCCCCATTATAAAGTGCTGTTGCCATTGTTGAAGTTGCTCTAAAAACATCAATGATGACAACAATACTATCTCTTATGTCATAGAGTTCTAATAATTGTGGAGTAAGAACTGTATGTAAACTTGGTTTTGTACTTTGATTTTCATGCATTTTGCAAAGATACTAAACCCTTTAGTTTTTTACAAAGGCAATTCCTTTTGTTTAGATAAAATTAAAATTTCGTTGAGTACTATTTCGGTGCTGGTTCTTTTAATACCCACTTTGTCAATAAAGGATTTATTTACCAACCTTCCTTCAACTGCGACTTCCGCGCCCTTACTTAAATGCTTTTCTACATAAATTGCCAATTTTGACCAAGCAATCAAACTAAACCACTGAGTTTCATCTAACCACTCTCCTTTTATATTTTTATAACGATCATTGACCGCCAAACGAAGATTCGCTAATTTTTTGTCTTCGCCATATACTTTTATTTCAGGATCTGCACCTAGCCTTCCCACCAATTGTACTTTGTTTTTAATTGCTTTCATGTTTTTGTTATTTGAAACACAAAAATGCAATTCAACTCAATACAGGAATTAAGTATTAATACTTATATTAAGGACAAATGTTACTTAAAGGGGAATTTAACCACTTTTGCTTTTACAAGATGATTGCGAATGTCTATATAAATTTCTGAGCCAACTTTAGCAAATTCAGAAGCAACATAACCCATACCAATTGCTTTACCAATACTAGGAGCTTGTGTGCCAGAAGTTACTGTTCCTATGTCAATTCCATTTGCATCTTTAATAAGATAGTGATGACGAGGAATTCCTCGGTCCAACATTTCAAAACCTATTAATTTTTTGGAAACACCCAATTCTTTTTGTGTTTTTAAAGCAGCTGAATGCGTAAATTCTTTTGTGAATTTTGTAATCCAACCCAAGCCTGCCTCTATTGGACTTGTTGAATCATCAATATCATTTCCATATAAGCAAAAACCCATTTCTAATCTTAGGGTGTCCCTAGCGCCCAATCCTATCGGTTGAATACCATAGGCTGCTCCTGCTTCAAATAAGGCATCCCATACCCTAGAAGCATTGTCATTTTCTGCATCAAAATAAATTTCAACTCCACCTGCACCCGTATAACCTGTTGCACTAATTAGCACATTATCAATGTCCAATAACCTGCCTTTTGAGAAACTATAATAGGGCATATTCAATACCTCCATCGATGTCATGGTTTGAACAATCTTTGTCGCATGGGGACCTTGAACAGCAAGTAGCGCTGTTTTTGCACTAATATTAAGCATTTCAACTTTTTCAGTATTGTGACTGCTAATCCAGTTCCAATCTTTTTCAATATTAGAAGCATTCACTACCAACATGTATACTTTATTTTTTTCGATACAATACACTAATAAATCATCTACGATGCCCCCATTTGCATTTGGCAAGCAACTATATTGGGCTTTTCCATCCGTTAATACAGCAGCATCATTACTTGTAACACGTTGGATTAAATCCAATGCATTTTCGCCTCTCAAAATAAATTCTCCCATATGACTGACATCAAATACACCTGCACTATTGCGCACAGCAGCGTGTTCATCATTAATGCCTGTATAACTAATAGGCATATTATAACCTGCAAAAGCTGCCATTTTAGCCCCTAATGCAATATGCTTTGCAGTAAAAGGAGTATTTAAAATTTCACTCATGTAAATTTGTTTTGTGCAAAGATAATCAAAAAGGGTACTCATTAAAACACCCCTTCTACAATAGAAAGGGTGTGGTTCCAAATATCAAAATAGAAAATCAAAGGATGTTTTTATTTTAATAGGTGAATCGATCTAAAACCCAATGTAAATCAAAAAAATGAATTGTTTTTTTTACCAATTCTTTTTTTACCCCAATGGTATTCAAACCAATATTACCCCTATCTTTTCCTTTCTCATTATTCTTTTCTAATTGTTCTCTTTCTTCTTTCAAATCCTTTAAAGAGTCTTCTTGTTTATCCTTAATTTGATTATCCCCTTTCATTGGCCCATCCTTAGCAGGCTTAATTAATGATAAACCATTGGAAGTCATTTTATATTCAACTCCAATTTCAAATGGATAAGAAGCGCCATCCCAATTTTCATTCCACTCATCATACCATCCATCTCTTATTCCATTCATGGTTTCGGTACGAATCGAAGTGCTGTTAATTTTAATATTTACTTGTTGCCAATTTTTATTGCTAATTTTTATGCGCTTCCCAACAGGAACTGCAATTGTCATTATAACATGTTGATTTCTAAATTTATTGGTTTTCGAAATGACGATACCTTTATCTAAACTCAATAAACTATCCATTTGATTTACATTAAAATTAATCGCATTTGCCAATTGATTTGCTTCTTGTATTGTTTTACCATTTGTCAACTTAACAACATTTACTTCAAAACTATCCGTTTTAGATTGCACAATTCTTATTTTAAGATTTCTTACAAAGATGGTATCCTCAGCATTAAAGCTACTCAATGGAGTGATATTAAAAAATGGTTCCTCATAATATTTCATTCTTGGAAACATGGTAACTTCTAAAAAATCTACTTTGGCATTGGTTAATGTAACCGTCTGTTCTACAGGTATATTGTGTTTAGAGAAACTATTGCCTAAGCTGCTAAAGAAATAAAATACACAAACCCAACCCAATACCCACAAGGAAACAAAACTAGTTCTAACCCATATATTAGATTTTTTATAACCTGCAATTTTTCTGATGATGGCTGTGACAATCGCAATAATAGGAACCCAAACAAAAAATAAGATAGCTCCAATAAAAGCTGCTGATTGCAAACCATCTTCCAAAAGAAACCCTTTCAATGGCAACAAGCTTGTACCTGCAACTCCTAAAGCAAATAAAGCAGCTAAGACACCAAAGCCAACTATGCCAATAATAAAGTATACAAACACTTTCACAGCAATTGTAATTATACGTCCAACAAAATAAAACAGTCCCTTACTTTTTGATGGAGCTACATTTGGTTGATCCATGCGAGCATCAAAACTAGTTTCGGTTCCATCATTATTTGTGGTATTTGAATAATTGGATTTATCCTTTTTATAAAATTCACTTCCCCAACTTTGCGCTCTCTTACTAAAGCCTTCCATATCACTTTGAATGGTATTTTTAATACTATTCAAATCTACTTTCTCCCCCACCATCTCTAATTTATCAGCACTTGTCTTTGCTTCAGGCAATACCAACCATAAAATAATATAAACAAATACTGCTCCTGGACTAAATGTTATATCTAAAATATTGGGAAAATTAACATTATCCCAGAATTGAAATAAATGTAAATGTCTAAAATTAAACACGAATCTAATAAAAGGAATTAAAAATAATAATCTTACAATGCCTACTCTTAAGCCAAAGTATTTTGAAAGACCTGCACAAACACCACCAATTATTTTATTTTCAATGTCTCTAAATAATCTTTTACGTACGCCACCCACTTCTTTTATGGAAGAACTTGGCACTGCAATCCATAAAATTAAATAAGCCAAAATATTAACGCCAATTAAGAAAATCCATAAAATACGAATCACTATAGGTTCAACGTTAAAGTAATTGGCAATACCACTACAAACCCCACCCAATACTTTGTTTTGTTCATCACGATACAAATGCTTAGGCCTAATAGATTCCCCTCCAGTTTGTTCATTATGGGTATAATTGCTTTGGGAATGATTGCTTGTACTAGCTTGCTCAAATCCGTCCTGTGCTTCAAAATCAGCTGGGCGACCAATGCTTGCAATAATTAATTGAATGGTTGATTCATTCATACAAACAGCTCCTTTTTTTAATTTATCATCACATAATTCTGCGACACGACATTCAATGTCATTGATAATTTCATCACGACCTTCTTCATTGGCAAAATAGATACGCAATGATTCGATATATTCTTTTAATAATTCATAAGCCTGCTCTTCAATAGGAAGAATGCGACCTTGAAAATTGATATTGATTACTTTGTTCATAAAAAGCTTTTTAAAATTTGATGAATGTTGCTAAGCAACAATTGATTCAGTGTGATCTTGATTGTTTTGTGTAAGTTGATTAACCGCACCTGTCATTTCGTTCCAAGTTTTTAATAAAACTTCGTAAGCTTGATTACCTTCCTCGGTTAACACAAAATATTTTCTTGGCGGCCCACTTACACTTTCCACCCATCTATAATTTAAAAGACCGGCATTTTTTAATCTAGTCAATAAAGGATACAAAGTTCCTTCAAGTATATGCAGATTGGCCGCTTTCATTTGTTCGACGATATCACTAGGATACACTTCGCCTTTTTGAATGATGGACAATATGCAAAACTCCAAAACGCCCTTGCGCATCTGACTTTGTGTGTTTTGAATATCCATGATAATTACTTTAGAACACAAAGCTAGGGGATATTTAGTACTATGTATCACACAGTACTAAATATTTATAGTATTAGGTGAAATAAAAAAGCTAATGAATTGATAAACAACGCATTAGCTTGAAATTATTTTGATAAACTCTAGAAAATAGTGGATGAATGGCGGCAAGCAGGGCTGTCAAAGTCCTCCTATTGGCTTAGTAAACCACCAATTCGTAAAAGTCTTCTTCTTTCAAATACTTATTGGCCAAGTCCTTGATTTGCTCAGGCTGAATCGCTCGAACCGTTTTGATGGTATTATAAAAATATTCCTCAGTAAGGCCATTCAAAATATAGGATTTCCAACGACCAATAATTTGAAAAGGTCCATCAACATCACCTAGCAAAGAACCCAACATATAGTTTTTGACTAAATTTAATTCATCCATTTTCACTAACTCATTTCTTAAAATACCCATCTCCTTATACACTTCCTCAATAGTGGCTCTACAAACATCCTTACCTGCATCTGTACTAATTAACCATGCACTTTGTTGAATATGGTTTTGCAAATAACTATGTATACCATAAGTGTATCCTTTGTCCTCTCTAATATTGCTCATTAAACGAGAGCCAAAAAACCCACCAAAAATATTATTCAATACTTGCACGGGTGCAAAATCTGGATGATGTCGGTTAGGAAAATGCCTAGCGATACGAATAGAACCTTGCACTGAACTAGGATCATTCACTATACTGTACTTTTTTGTAGAAGCACCAACAATGGTATGTTCAGGCGTTTCAATAATATGCTTATTTAAAGGCAATGAACCAATATATTGATTCAGAGTAGCTTCAATATTTGCTGGAAACTTACCAGCCATAAAAACCACACACTTACCCTCCTTATAATACTTATTGTAAAAGGCAAGTAAATCTTCTCGTGTTAATTGATTATATGCTTCCTCACTTGAATACTTTCCATATGGATGCTCAATTCCAAATAAATATTCATCAATGAACCTATTGGCAATAAAATCTCCTTTTTTTAAATTTAACGTGAGCTGTTGAATTTGATTTTTCTTATAAATGTCTAATTCATTTTCAGGAAACACAGCGTCAGCAACCAATTCACTCACTACAGGAATCACTTCTTGAAAATGCTTTGTTAAACTATGTAAACTAATGGTCGCCGTTTCATTATAGCAGGACCTATTTAAATAAGCGCCGTAAAATTCAAAGGCATCATTTACTTCAAATGCAGATTTACTGCTTGTACCATTTTTTAATAAATAATTGGTTGCAGGTGCTACCCAATTTTTTGTTTCAAAACTATTGCCTGCAAAAAATACCAATTCCATTAACATCACTTCTTGCGCGCCTCCTTCAAATGTATATACTTCAACACTGTTGTCTAAAGTGAATTTTTGATAAGGCTTTAATTGAATATCAAAATCAACTGCGTCTTTTATAAGGGGAGCGATGGTTCTATCTAATGACATGGGATGGATATTATGCGAAATTAATTTGCGTTATTTAATGCGGTAAAATTGAATTAAGCCGTCTTGCTGTAATAGTACAATGTATTTCGATTGTTATCTTCAAAAATAGTTTTTGCGGTTGCTTGAATAAGTTCAGGAGTCACTGCCTGATACTTTGCAAGCTCATCATTCATGAATGCAGCGTCTCCTAATAATTCATAAAATGCAAGGCTTTGCGCACGATTCATAATACTCATATCTTCAAAGCAAATCATGCTCTCTGTTTTATTAATTACTTTTTGTACTTCCTTCGTATCTAAAATTTCTTGCTTCATTTTTTCTACTTCTTCCAACACGGCTTTTTCAGCAACAGACATACTAATGCCTTTTACCAATTTCCCCGTGATCACAAACAATCCTGGATCAATGGTTCCAAAATGATAACAAGAAATAGAAGAAAATAATTGTCTTACTTTAATCAATTGCTCATATAAACGAGAAGAGGCACCACCCCCTAAAACTTCGGTCAACAAGTCGGTTGCATGATAGGAAGCATCAAAACGACCACCCATATGCCAGGTCATCATAAGCATATCCATGGGCACATCGGCACGCACATCCAAGCTTCGATGCTTTTCCTGTTTTGGCTCTTGTGGTAAATTCCTTTCATAAGGTTTGCCTGCTGGAATAGGACCAAACCACTTCTGTGCCAATACTTTGATGTCATCAGTTTTTACATTGCCCGTAACAACTAAAATGGCATTATTGGGACGATAAAATTGAAAGAAAAAATCTTTTACTTCCTCCATGGTTGCCTGCTCCACATGTGCAAGGGAAGCACCAATGGTCATCCAACGATAGGGATGATTTGTATAAGCGAGGGTGCGCATTTTATGCCAAGCATCCCCATAAGGCTTATTAATATAGTGCTCCTTAAATTCTTCACATACTACTTTTCTTTGCACTTCCAAACTTTTGGGGCTAAACGCTAGTGATAACATTCTATCACTTTCCAACCAAAAAGCAGTTTCAATATTTTCAGCAGGAAGCTGACAATAATAATTGGTTAAGTCATTCGTAGTGTAAGCATTGTTCTCCCCACCTGCCCTTTGCAATGGCTCATCATATTCTGGAATATTAACGCTGCCTCCAAACATTAAATGTTCAAATAAGTGAGCGAAACCCGTTTTTTCAGGGTTTTCATCTTTAGCGCCAACGTTGTACAAAATATTCACTACGGCCATAGGCGTCGTGGTATCCTGGTGAACCAACACTTTTAAGCCATTGTCTAATTGAAATCGGTCAAATTGTATCATAATAAAAGGTAAAATTAATCCTTTTAAACAAGAGTCAATTGCGAAATGGATAAAATAAATAGGGCTATGTAGCGAACTCTTTAAGCCTTAACTTTGTTACTGTTAAAAAGAGACTATGCAATTAGAAGAATTATATAAAAAAGCCCTAAATTTTGAGTATTTGACAAAGGAAGAAGGTATGTTTTTATTTGAACATGCTCCTTTAAATGAGATTAGCTATGTAGCCAATGAATTAAGGAAAAAGCAGGTTCCGCATGGTAAAGTAACTTGGCAGATTGATCGTAATGTAAATACGACCAATGTTTGTATCGCTAACTGTAAGTTTTGTAATTTTTATAGAATTCCTGGACATCCTGAGGCATATATTACTGATATGGATACTTACAGAGTAAAAATTAAAGAGACTTTGGCATGGGGAGGAGATCAATTATTATTACAAGGAGGGCATCATCCTGAATTAGGATTACAATTTTATGTAGACATTTTCAGTCAAATAAAAAATGAATTTCCAACCATCAAATTGCACACTTTGGGACCCCCTGAGATTGCACACATTGCAAAATTGGAAAAAATGTCTCACACTGATGTTTTAAAAGCATTGCAAGCTGCAGGAATGGATTCCTTACCAGGAGCTGGTGCCGAGATTTTAGTAGATCGCGTTCGTAAATTAGTTTCCAATGGAAAATGTGGATCAGACGAGTGGTTAGATGTAATGGCAGCTGCACATCAATTACATATTACCACAAGTGCTACTATGATGTTTGGTCATGTTGAAACTATAGAGGAGCGCTTTATTCATTTAGTGCGTATTCGGGAAGTACAGGATAAAAAGCCTGAAAATGCTAAAGGATTCTTGGCATTCATTCCTTGGACTTTCCAAGATGTAGACACCCTTTTAACAAAAATAAGAGGGGTTCATAATTTAACCACAACTGAAGAATATATTCGAATGATTGCCATTAGCCGAATCATGCTACCGAATATTAAAAATATTCAGGCTAGTTGGTTAACAGTGGGAAAGGCAACTGCACAGGTTTGTTTGGAAGCAGGCGCTAATGACTTTGGAAGTATTATGTTGGAAGAAAATGTAGTAAGTGCTGCAGGGGCTCCACACCGCTTTACTTATAAAACAATCCAAGAAGCCATTAAAGAAGCTGGTTTTGAACCACAATTGCGCAACCAACAATACGAGTGGCGTGAGCTTCCAGCTGATATCCAAGAACAAATTGTAAATTATTAGTAGTTCCTTGTAACTTTTGAGCATCCGCATCGTTATACCTTTACTTGATAGCTAAACGAGTGAAGAAAAATGAACGAACAAGATTATAATCATTGCGTTGATAATTACGCCGATGGGGTATATCGCTTTATTTTCAAAAACATTGATCATCAAGCTGACGCACAGGATATTGTTCAATTTGCTTTTGAAAAGTTATGGATCAACCATACTAAAATTGAAATCGAAAAGGCTAAATCATACTTATTTACAGTTGCCTATCATCAGATGATTGATCATATTCGAAAGGATAAACGAAATCGGACCACTGACAATTTTGATGAGGTAAAGTCTCAGGTTAACAACACTCATAATTCCGAATTAAAACAAATTTTACTAAACGCTATTAATGAATTAAACCCTACCCAAAAAAGTTTGGTATTGCTCAAGGATTATGAAGGATATAGCTACCAAGAAATTGGGGTGATTATGGATTTATCAGAAAGTCAAGTAAAAGTTTATTTACATCGAGCTCGCTTGCTATTGAAAGAGAAATTAATTCACCTTGAAAAAATGCGCGCGTGATGAAAATAAATATAACCAATTACGAGGTGTACTTTTTGATGTATGTCGACAATGAACTTTCTGCTGAGCAAAAGATAGCGGTTGAAAATTTCATTCAAGAAAATAAAATTCATCAAAAAGAATTTGAATTATTACAACAAGCCGTTCTTGCCCCATCGCCTATTGAATTTGAGGATAAATTTTTATTATATCGTTTTGATGAAATGGAAGCAAGCTTACCAATTACTTTTAAACAAAGCTTATACCGTAAGGATGCAAAAGTCATTGAAGGATTTTTTAACACAAAAAAAATACGTAGTTTGTATGCAGTAGCCGCTATTTTTTTAATAACAATTGCCTATAAGTTGGTTCCAACAATTTCGGAAAAAAAGTATCCCAACAAGGAACTTACTAATAATACAAATGCCCAATTTAACAAGAAGCAAGTTGTCATTAAAGCGGATTATAAATCAAAGCAAAATAGTCAGGAAAGTTTGCAAAACAATGGCATAGTCAATAGATGGCACAATAACAAATACCCATTTAACATATTACCAACTGTTGTTGGAGCTAAAAATAAAAATGAGCAGGAAGCTTCTATTGTTCAATGTATTGTTCCTAGAAATACTTATTTAGCTTCTATCGAAAATGTAAAACAAAACATCCCAATTGCAGCAAACAATATTGCAATGGCTACCTTTCCTGAAAAATTGACCAACACTGAATCAATTGGAGTGAATGATGCAAAACAAGATTTTGAAAATATTGATACAGATAACCCAGATAGAACTATTTATATTGCCAACATGGAAATTGATGGTGATAAATTAAGAGGCCTGACCAGACGTATAGGGGCTATTATCAAAAGAAACAAAACTGAAAAAGAAAATAAATAACATAAATATTATGAAAAAGACATTTTTTATCTTAGGAATTTTAGTTGCCAGCAATACAATGGCACAAATTGACTCCACAATTACGATAAAAAAAGATACCATTAGCATTGGGAATATGATAATTGTTGGAGATAAATCAAGTTCAAAAAAGAAAGCAAAAAATAAAAGAGAAGCGATCAGCATTAACATAGGCAATGACACTTTACTTTCCGTTATTTCTGATACGGTAAAAGTGGGTAATTTACGCATTATCAATAAAAGTGAGGAGGATAAAGACAAGCGCTGGGCGGCAGTCATGAATGGTGATTTTAAAAAAACAAAGATCATGATAGACAAATCACCTAGAAAACAAAAAAATGTACGTACCAACTGGCTAATGTTTGACTTGGGATTTGCAAATTGGCAAGATAAAACAGCTCCCTTACAATACGCCCCTTACCCTTATAATTTACCTTATCAAAATATAATGGCACCAGCACCAAGTTCGTCAAATTTAAAATTGAATAATGCCAAAACGAGTAATGTAAATATTTGGGTAGTACAACAAAAAGTAAACCTATCACAACACCAATGGAACTTAAAATATGGGATTGGTATTGAGATGTATAATTTTAGGTTTGAACAACCAATAAGTTTTAGGAACACCCCAGGAAGCTATGTTTATTTTGACAATGTTAATTTTAGTAAAAACAAATTATTTGTAGAATACTTAACGGTACCTATTCAAATAAACTATCAGTCTAACCCCGAAGTAAGAAAAAGTTTTTATGCTAGTATTGGTTTGAGTGGAGGCTATTTACTACAATCTCATACAAAACAAATAAGCACCGAAAGAGGTAAGCAAAAAGTATACGGAAGTTTTGATTTAAATAATACTAAACTAGCAACAATTGGAGAAATAGGTATTGGTGGTATTCGATTGTATGGTTCTTATAGCTTAACAAATTTGTTTGATAAAAACTTAACCACATTCAACTTAGCCCCTTATGCTATAGGTTTGAGATTTAGTAGGTTTTAAATTAAATGCTCCCCCCCAAAATATGACTGTAATACTTTAGGCAAAGCAATGCCATCCTCAGTTTGATAGTTTTCAATGATTGCTGCAAAAATTCTTGGCAATGCCAATGAACTTCCGTTTAAAGAATGGGCAAATTGTATTTTTCCTTCTGCATCTTTAAAACGACATTTCATTCGATAGGTTTGGTATGACTGAAAATTACTGACACTGCTAACTTCTAACCATCTTTCTTGTGCTGCACTGTAAACTTCAAAATCATACGTAATGGCTGATGCAAATCCCATATCACCACCACATAATCTTAGAATGCGATAGGGTAACCCTAAGCTCATTAATAATTTCTCAACATGTAAAACCATTTCATCAAGCACAACATCACTTTTTTCTGGATGTACAATTTGTATAATCTCAACTTTTTCAAATTGATGGACTCTATTCAAGCCCCTTACTTCTTTACCAAAACTACCCGCTTCTCTTCTGAAACAAGGAGAATAGGCAGTCATCTGAATTGGCAAATCTGTTTCTTTTAAAACTGTGTCACGATACACATTGGTAACAGGCACTTCGGCAGTAGGAATTAAATAAAAATCATCCTCCGTGGCGTGGTACATTTGGCCTTCCTTATCGGGCAACTGGCCAGTAGCAAATGCCGAAGCTGCATTCACCATAAAAGGAGGTAAGTATTCAATATAGCCTGCAGCTGTATTAAAATCTAAGAAATATTGGGTTAAAATTCGTTGAAATTTGGCACCTTTTCCAATGTACAATGGGAAACCACTACCCGTAATTTTAGCAGCTGTTTCAAAGTCAACTAAATTATACTTTTTTATTAATTCCCAATGTGCGGCTGCATTTCCTGGAAGAACGGGTATATCTCCTCCTTGTCTAACGACCTCATTCTCCTCAGGTGATTTCCCAATAGGTACTTTATCATGTGGCAGGTTGGGAAGCTGTACCAACTGTTGATGCAAGTTAGTTTCTACCTGCGCCATTTGTTCTTTCAATGGATCAATTTGCATTTTCCATGCAGCAACCTCTATTTTTAATACATCGGCCTTTTCTTTTTCTCCCTTGGCCATATATAACCCAATTTCCTTGGAGGAAGCATTTACTTTTGCTTGCAACGCATCAAAAGATGCTTGTAATTGCTTTCTTTGGTCGTCAATGGCAATGACTTCGTCTACTAAATCAACATTGGCAAAATGCTTGATTGCCAATTTATGCTTCGCTAATTCGGTATGCTGACGTAAAAAGCTTACTTGTAACATGATGGAAATTTTGGCAAAGATAATCAAACCAACCTACAGCGCATACATATCCCCTACCTTTGCTAAAAATTAGCAATTTATATATGGTCAATATACAAGATGATTTACAAACAAGGTGGTGGGGTTTGGAAAAGAAATTGATGGATCAGTTTGGTAAAAAACCAGACACTGAAGCGGTACTTTTCCTGATTGGTTTACAGGAATCTGGATTCATTAGAGAAAAAATTTCAAAAGAACAAAAGCAAGACCTCATGCATATTGCGATTTGTAGCATTCTAAGTCCAAGTGGCTTTTATTTGTTGGAAGGCAAAGATGAGGAAGGTTGGCCTCATTTTAAGCAACTCAAACAGCTTCCTGTCATGAATTTGATGGAACAGGAAATTTTCCTAAAAGAGCACATTTTATTATATTTTGACAATATTCGCTATTAGCGGATTGTTTTTTTAGTGTTTTTAATGGATATTTGTAACAATTAAAATAAAACCTATGCAATTCCCAACTGACTTACGTTACACAAAAGATCATGAATGGATTAAAATAGAGGGTGCCACCGCAACAATTGGTATCACCGACTTTGCTCAAAGCGAATTAGGAGATATTGTTTACCTGGATATCAATACAGTTGGAAAAAGTTTAGCTGCTGAAGCAGTTTTTGGAACAGTCGAAGCGGTTAAAACAGTAAGTGATTTATTTTTGCCTCTAGCAGGTACCATAACTGAAGTGAATGAAGCACTCACTGAAAACCCAGCATTGGTAAATTCTGACCCCTACGGAGCTGGTTGGATAATAAAAATTACGGTGAATAATCCTGCTGATTTTGAAGGATTAATGAACAGTGATTCATATGCTAACTTAGTACATTAATTTAGATGTCAATAAAAACAATCGCTTGGGTAGTTGCCGAAATACTAATTATTTTTATTTTATTAAGCCTGCCTGCAAGTAGTTTACATACACCTTCTAAGTGGTTTGGTGATTTCCCAATAGACAAATTGGTACACATTTTTCTATTTGGCTCTTTGTCCTATTCATTTTTCTTTCATTTTGAAAATACTAGCTTTGCACAATTAAAGACCGTTCGTGCAAAAGCATATGTACTAATATTTTGTATGCTATACGGTATTGGTATGGAGTTTTATCAAAAATACTTTGTTCCAACACGAGGTTTCGAGGTAAAAGATATGCTTGCTGATGCAATTGGATCATTACTTGCTTTACCATTATTTTATTGGGTTACAAAAAATAAACGTATTTAAGCTGAAACATTTTATAATGGGCATTGAAAAAGACATTCAACAAGAGAATTTTAGAAATGAATACCAAAAAATGGGTATCAATTTATTGTATACAGCCAATTGGTTAAATGAAAGTATCAACAAATTTTTTATCCAAGCAGAAATCACACAACAACAATACAATATTCTAAGAATTTTACGCGGCAGCACTATCCCACTAAGTACTTTACAAATTAGAGAACGGATGTTAGATAAAATGAGTGATACCAGCAGAATCGTAGATAGGTTAATTGTAAAAGAATTGGTCATAAAAACTGTTTGTCCTACAGATAAAAGACTGGTAGATATTACATTAACACCCAAAGGGTTAAGCCTTATACAAAAATTGGATGAATACAATGATCAAATAGATGGTATACTAAAAGGCGTAACTGAAAAAGAAGCAAGCACTTTGAACCAAATACTAGACAAGCTTCGAAGTAATCAATAACGTAAACAAATTTAATTCACCAATAATGCGTCAAATTTTAAAGCTAATTGCGTTGTTATTTTGTTCAACAGCCATGGCTCAACCTACAATCAATGACAAGCATGTATTTGAGTTTAGAGGTGTTTGGGTAGCTTCTGTTGTAAATATTGATTGGCCAAGCAAACCTGGCCTAAGCAATGAATCACAAAAAAATGAGTTTATTGAATTACTCAACATGCATCAAAAAAATGGCATGAATGCAATTATCATGCAAGTGCGTCCAGCGGGAGATGCATTTTATCCATCAACCTTAGAACCTTGGAGTGAGTTTTTAATGGGAAAACAAGGCTTACCCCCTTCTCCATTTTATGACCCCTTGGCTTTTATGATTGCAGAAACGCATAAACGCGGCATGGAATTTCATGCTTGGATTAATCCCTATCGTGCGGTTTTTAACACCAAAAATTCGAGTATTTCACCGAATCATTTGACCAAAACACACCCAAATTGGTTTATAGACTACGATCATAAAAAAATATTCAATCCAGGTTTGCCTGAAGTATGGCAACATACCAATAGAGTGGTAAGGGATTTAGTTATGCGGTATGATATTGATGCGATTCATCTGGATGATTACTTTTATCCCTACAAAGTTCCTGGTAAAGAATTCATGGATGATGCAACCTATAAAAAATACAATCGTGGTTTACAAAAAGAAGATTGGAGAAGAAGCAACTGTGATACCATCATCAAGCAAATGTCTGCAACAATTCATAGTATAAAACCTGGTGTACAATTTGGAATTAGTCCTTTTGGTGTTTGGCGCAACAATTCCGTTGACCCAATTGGAAGCAACACCAAAGCGGGGGTAAGTAATTTTGATGACTTATATGCCGATATATTATTATGGTTAAAAAAAGGTTGGATTGACTATGTAATTCCTCAACTTTATTGGGAACACGGCCATCCATTGGCTGACTATGATGAACTAGTTAAATGGTGGGATCAACATAACTATCAACGAAACTTATACATTGGACATGGTATATATAGGGCTGGTACAAATGCGGCTTGGAAAAATAGTACTGAAATCCCTTATCAAATTCAACAACAAAGGACCTTGCAAAATACAAGAGGTAGTGCTTATTTTAGTAGTGTTACTTTTAAAAACAATCCCAATCATTGGAACGATTCTTTGCAAAACAACTATTATAAAAAACCAGCTTTACAACCCACAATGCCATGGCTAGTTCAATACGAAGTGGCAAGCCCCCTTGTGCATAAAAAAACTGAGACGACTTACCAAATAGAAATCAGGGATCCAAAAAAAGTAAAACAAATTGCCATACTTAGTGTCACCAACAAGCAATATGAAGTTGAAGCCATTTTGCCAAGTGAAACAAAGTTTATCCAATTTAATGCATTGGGCATTGAAAAGAAAATGGGCACCCAATATTGGATTGTAGCGATTGGCTTACAAAACCAATTAAGTAAAATGGTCGATTTATCTTTATTGTAACCTAGCTACTTATATTAACGATCAAATACTCTTTTTAGTGGTATGTTTTCGTTGGCTTTAATAATTAAGGGGACATGTTCTACAATCGTCATGTCATTGTCTAGCCCAAAAGCCTTCTGGTCACTCTGTGCCAATTGCTTAATATTAAAGTAGGTGTCCATAATAAAGTCCTCTCTTAGCGATAATTCATTTTCTATACTAAAGAAACTTTCAATAATCACATAAGTTATATCGGCATGAAAATCTTTGCTTTTTAAAGACTCATACTTACTATAAATACCAAGTTCATGGCATTCATTCAGCTCTTGCATCACTTTTTTGAACAATACATTTACCCTGGGTTGAATTCTAAATCCTAGTTTAAAATCAACACGCATCACTTTGTCATCAATTAATTCGCGAATTGAATATTCCATACCATAGGGAGAATCAGTTCGATCAATATGTATAAACCAATAAATGTCCGCTCTTTTTGGCTTTCTATTTAAAATGGAATCAATAATACGATGTTCTATTTCACGATGATTATTGGCCTTGGTTAAATAAACTAAATGTGTTGCATATTTTGGAATATCCTTGTCTACACTCAATTCAACTAGTGCTTCAAGATGGTCTTTTATTTTTACAAAATCTAAATATCGATTGGCAATTTTGCGCGCGCGATGCCAAATCATCATAACAAAAATCATACTTAGGGAGAAAACAAAAGTTATATAGCTCTCTTTCACTTTGACAATATTGGCAATAAAAAATGAAATTTCTACAATACTAAAAATCAAAATAATACCCGCAACAATTGCTTGACTCCATCTTTTTACATTTAACATGTAAAAATTCATTAAAATAGTTGTCATAATCATGGTGATGATGATTGAAAATCCATACGCTGCCTCCATATATTCACTCTTTCTAAAAAAGAACAACATGGTTAAACAACCCGCCCACAAAATAAAATTTAAACTAGGAATATATATTTGACCTTTTTGATCGGTTGGAAATTTTATAGTAACACGCGGCCAAAAATTTAAACTTATGGCTTCTGATATTAAGGTAAAGGAACCACTAATTAAAGCTTGGCTTGCAATAATCGCTGCAACCGTTGCGACACAAATTCCAGCTAATAAAAACCAATGTGGCATTAATTCATAAAAAGGATTCAATCCTTCTATCGATTGACCGATATGTGATAGGAGCCAAGCACCTTGTCCCATATAATTTATAACCAAGGCTGTTTTAACAAACATCCAACTTACCTGAATATTTTGGCGTCCACAATGCCCTAAATCACTATACAAAGCTTCCGCACCCGTTGTGCATAAAAAAACTGCTCCAAGCAACCAAAAACCATTCGGATAATTCACTAGTAAATCATAAGCATAATACGGGTTCAAAGATTTTAAAATTGCGACATGTTGAATAACTTGTAACAAGCCTAAAATTAAAATCATCGAAAACCATATTAACATAATTGGCCCAAAAGCGAATCCTACAATTTTTGTACCAAAGCGTTGAAAGAAAAACAACAATGAAATGATGGCCATTACAATACCTACTGTTAAATTGTTACCTGGTACAATGATATTTTCAAGTCCTTTTACGCCTCCCAATCCTTCTACTGCAGATGCAACAGAGATAGGGGGTGTAATCATGCCATCGGCTAACAGCATAGCTGCTCCAATAATAGCAGGTACATAAACCCATTTAACATACCTTCTTATCAAAGCAAACAAAGAAAAAATACCCCCTTCCCCCCGATTGTCTGCACGTAAGGTTAAAAAAACATACTTAAATGTTGTTTGCAAGGTCAAGGTCCAAAACACGCAAGAGATGGCACCATATACGAGTTGTTCCGTAATAATTTTATGGTTAATGATTGACTTGAAAACATATAATGGAGAGGTTCCAATATCCCCATAAATAATGCCCAATGTAACGATTAGTCCAGCTACAGAAAGCTTGTGGGAATGCCCACTGGTTGTATGTGCCATGAAAAAATTTGATTGGTAGCAAAGTTTATAAAAATTATATAAACAAACTCCTAATCTAGTAAATTTTTTATAAATATTTTTAAGGGCACTTTACTTTGGAAAACTAAAGGTTGTAAGTTCCAAATAACTGCTCAACTGCTTTAAACCTATAGTCAAATATCCCTTGCAATTGTTTTTTTACTAAAATGATTTGAGCAATATCTCCCAAAATGCCCAATGGAATTTTGTAATGAACAATATCTTCCATACAAACACCACCTGGAATAGCTTTAAAATGATGTTGGTGATGCCATAGACTATAGGGACCAAAACGTTGTTCATCAATGAAATAAGCTCCTTCCTGTACATGGGTAATTTCAGTCATCCAATACATGGGTATTCCCAAAAGGGGTGTAACAGTGTATTCAATAATTTGACCCGCATACATTTTTTCTCCATGGTGTTTACTAATGATGTTGAAACCCATATGGGGAGGGGTAATGGTAGCTAAATTTGCGGGGCTGCTAAAAAAATCCCATGCTTTTTCAATAGCAATGGGTAAATTTTGAATGGTATGGAGGGTATAAACTTTTGACATATCTATATAACAACAATGTACTTAAATTGTTGGCTACTTTTATGGCAAAGCCTTTAATTTTATACAATGAACAATACATCCAATCAAGCTAAGGCATTTGAAAAAGTTTATGCGGGCTTAAATGCGCAACAAAAATTGGCGGTTGATACTATTGAAGGACCCGTAATGGTGATTGCCGGACCAGGTACTGGTAAAACACAAATTCTGGGTGCCCGTATTGGAAAGATATTGTTGGAGACAGATACTGCACCTGAAAATATACTTTGTTTAACTTACACCGATGCTGGTGCCATCGCCATGCGCAATAGATTGGTTGATTTTATAGGAACAAGTGCTTATAAAGTAAACATTGCCACTTTTCACTCTTTTTGCAACGATATTATCCAAGATAATCTATCCTTTTTTGAAAAATCTAGTTTGGATCCTATTTCAGAATTAGAAAAAATAGAACTTTTTAAAAAATTAATTGACAGTTTTGATAAAAACAATCCTTTAAAAAAATACAAAGGGGATGTGTATTATGAAATGGACAATTTAACAAAATTGTTCAGTGCCATGAAAAAAGAAGGCTGGCTTACCACTTATTTAATTGAAAAAGTAAATGATTACATAAAAGAAATTCCATTCAGAGATGCTTTTATTTACAAAAGGAAATTTAAGCAGTTTGAGGCAGGAGATATAAAGCAAGGACTCGTGGATGCAGAAATAGAAAAAATGGAAAAATTAAAAGCTGCCATTGCTTGCTTTGATACGTATCAACTACTCATGAAAAATCACAACCGTTATGATTTTGATGACATGATTAATTGGGTTATAAAAGCATTCAAGGAAAATAAAAACTTATTGGCTCAATACCAAGAACGTTTTTTATATATTTTGGTTGACGAATTTCAAGATACCAGTGGTACTCAAAATGAATTAATTCAATTGTTGGTAAATTTTTGGGAACATCCCAATTTATTTGTGGTGGGTGATGATGATCAAAGTATTTTTAGATTTCAGGGGGCAAACGTTGAAAATATGTTGCACTTTCAAAATCAATATGCACAAGCAATCTTAACGGTGGTTTTGGAAAATAATTATCGATCAACTCAACCCATATTGGATGCATCTACGCTTATCATAAATAATAATCAGGAAAGATTAATCAATAAAATTGAAGGCCTGCAAAAAAAATTGATTGCTGCCCACCCGGAACATCAGGTTAACAGTATCGAACCATTGGTATGTGCTTACACTTTACCAGCAGAAGAAATGATGGATATTACAACGCAAATTGTACAACTTATTGCCAGTGGTGTTGTCCCAAACCAAATCGCTGTTTTGTACAAAGAAAATAAATATGGCGAAGAAATTGCTCATTATTTACAACAAAAAAACATACCCATTTACTCGAAAAGAACAGCTAATTTATTGGACCAGGTTTTAGTGAAACAGATCATGACTATGCTGGATTATATTAATTGTGAATGGCATCAACCTTATGAAGGAGCTCATTTGTTATTTGAAATTTTACACTTCAAATGGTGGCAAATTGCGCCAATCACAATTGCAAAGTTTACATTCGAAGCAAATCAATTAAAATACAAAAATCCTGAAAATTCATTTAGAAAAGTATTGATTGATAAAACCCAACAAGTACAAGGCAGTTTATTTTCCGAGGGTGGAATAACCGAATTATCAAAAGCCGTTCAAGTGCTGGAAACGTTAATTAGTGAAGCTGGAAACGTTACACTCATTGATTTAATAGAAAAGATTTTTCAACATACAGGCATATTACAATACGTATTAAAGTCTGAGAACAAAGGTTTTGAACTTGATGTGCTCACTAAATTTTTTGACTTTGTAAAAGAGGAAACCCATAAACGTCCAAGTTTACAACTAAAAGATTTGGTTGAGATGCTTGCTTTAATGCAAAAGGAAGGAATCAGATTGGCATTACCTATAACAACTGGTGGTCCTTTGGGTGTATACTTATTGACAAACCATGGATGCAAAGGATTGGAATTCGAATATGTTTTTGTAGCAGGTGTCAATGCGCATTATTGGGAGAAAAAAAGAGCCAGTAATGCAATGGGATATACCTTACCGGATACGATTTTGAGCAGTTTAGTAAATGCTGATGACAAGGAAGAGTTAAGGAGATTATTTTACGTGGCAATCACCCGTGCAAAAAAACGCTTACATATTTCCTATGCTTCCCATAAAGCAGACGGAAAAGTGGCTGAACCCAGTATGTTCATAATGGAAATGGTTGAGGGGGATCAACAAAAAATAATTGAGAAAGAAATTGACAGCCTTACCAAAAATGAATACAAACTATTGCATATAAATGCTGTCACGTCACCTACTATCGATCAATTAGAAGCATCTTTCATAAATCCTAAAATAGAGGCATTTACCTTGAATGTAACTGCTTTAAACAACTACCTACAATGTCCCCTTCATTTTTATTACAACAGTTTGATTAAAGTACCCTCCGGAAAATCAGAAGCAACCACTTTCGGATCGGCGGTCCATGATGCTTTACATAAATTATTCAGTAAAATGTTGGCAAGTGACCAAATTTTTCCTGAAAAACAAATACTACTTCATGATTTTAATTTTTACATGAGTAGGCATAGGGAAGCCTTTACACAAGTAGGGTTTAAAAACAGAAAGGAACAAGGTGAATCAATACTTACCCAATATTATGATGCCTATGCTGACAGTTGGAATAAATTTGTAACCACTGAATATCGAATCAATAATGTGTTTTTACAAGATATTCCTTTAAAAGGTGCTATTGACAAAATTGAATTTAATGGCAAAAAAGTCGTCGTTGTTGATTATAAAACGGGCAGTGTGGAGCATGCAAAAGAAATGCTATTGCCTCCTAATGAAAAGAATCCGCTTGGTGGCAATTACTGGAGACAAGCTGTCTTTTATAAAATACTTTTAAACCATCATCCCAAAAATTGGGAGGTGATAAGTGCTGAATTCGATTTTGTTGAGATGAATAAGAAAAAACAATTTGAAAAAATTGCCATTCAAATTAGTGATGCGGATATAACAACTGTAACTCAACAAATTAAATCTGTTTGGGAAAAAATTCAAGCAAAAGACTTTTACACCGGTTGTGGGAAGCCTGAATGTCATTGGTGTAATTTTGTTAAAAACAATGAATTAAGTGTTGCTTTACATCAAATCACAAATGGGGATTTGGAAGAATCTGATTAAGTTTGCAGTTATGAGGACAACAAGAGCATCATTTACTTTTTTTAGTAAACTTTGCATTACCATTTATCTTTTTCAAACCTTGACAGGCTGTGCAATTATTGTGCCTCCAAATGGTGGACCAAGAGATAGCATCCCGCCCTATGTCATTTATGCAAAACCAAAAGATTCAACGACGAATCTTACACCAAAAGAAATTGTCATTGCTTTTAACGAGTATATCACAATGACCAATATCCAAGAAAATTTACTTATCAATCCGAGCTTAAAAAATTCACCTTTGATTGATGCTAAATTAAATGCTGTTCAAATAAAGATTAAGGATTCCTTGGCTCCAAATACTACTTATCGAATTCAATTTGGCAATGCAATCAGGGACGTTAATGAAGGGAATATCGCCCAAGACCTCTCCTATGTTTTTAGCACAGGTTCACAAATTGACAGTGGTAAAATTCAGGGATCAGTTAAGATTGCAGAGACAGGGAAAGTTGATTCAACTTTGATTGTTGTTTTACATCCCGCCGAAAATGATACAGCGATTTTTAAGAACAGGCCCTTTTATTACACAAAGTTGAATGGACAAGGAAAATTTGGATTTGATTATTTACCTTTCAAATCGTATGCTATTTTTGCAATCCCCAATGATTACACTAAAAAATATGATGATAGCACAAAATTATTTGCCTTCTCCGATTTTCCTATAAAAGCAGGGGGCAATGCTGATTCTATACAATTATTTGCATTTCAAGCTTATGAAAAAAATGTAAAGAAAAAAACAATACCTAATAAATCATTAAAAAGAAATACGGCAAATTTAAAATACCTTAAAAATTTTGATGGAAAGGAATTAGACATTTTACATCCATTGCAATTAACTTTTGAAGTGCCCGTTTATTTGAATGATAGTTTTCCCATTATACTTGCAGATACATTTAACAATGCCGTTGAAAATTTCAATGTCAGCATAGATAGTACCCATAGCAATATTGTATCCATAAATTATCCATGGACCGCAGGTGTACCCTTTCATTTATTGATTCCCCAAAAGGGCGTAATAGACAGCTTACATAACACCCTATCTAAATCAGATACGCTAGCTTTTATCACAAAGCCAATTTCCTCTTATGGTTCTTGTTTGCTAAGAATTAATGGTTATGAAAAATTTACAAATCCAATCTTGTTGTTAACCCAAGATGATAAAATTTTATTTAAGTACCCCATAACACAAAATTTATTAAACATTGCACAATTACCTCCAGGCGATTTTCAATTAAAAATTTTGGCTGATGTCAATCATAATGGCAATTGGGATACAGGTAAATATGGTTATGGAAATAAAAACAAACAACCTGAAATTATTTGGTTACTTCCTGATCGTTTAAAAATTAAAGCCGATTGGGAAAATGAATTTAATATTACGATTAATAAGTAATTTTAAATATTTATAGCATGATGCAATTACCTTCCGCCTTATTAGAAAATGCAGTAGCCGAATTTGCCAAATTACCTGGGATTGGGAAAAAAACTGCCCTAAGACTTGTATTGCATTTATTAAAACAAGAAAAAGGGGTCACTACACAATTTGGCGATACCCTAAAAAAAATGAGAAATGAAATTCAATTTTGCCAAAGTTGTTTTAACATAAGTGACGGTGCCATTTGTTCCATTTGTACAAATACAGGAAGACAAAAACAAACAATTTGTGTTGTTGAAACCATAAGAGACGTGATCGCCATTGAAAATACCCAACAATACAACGGTACCTACCATATTTTAGGTGGTATTATTTCTCCCTTAGATGGTATTGGACCTGAGCAGTTAACCATTGAAGCGCTCATTGACCGCGTAAATAAAAACCATGTTACTGAACTAGTTTTTGCTTTAAACCCTACCATTCAAGGAGACACTACTATCTATTATATTCAAAAAAAATTAGCGGGCATAGAATGTAAAATTACGACGATTGCTCGGGGCATTGCATTTGGTGGTGAATTGGAATATGCAGACGAAATGACCTTAGGTAAAAGTATTTCCAACCGCCAACCCGTTGGCCAATATATAAAATAAGTTTTTAGCTTAAAAATGATTACTTTAGGTGTTAAAACACTGAATTAAACCGATCCTTATGAAAAAGCTTTTTACCTTTTTTTTATTGACACTATTAACAAGCACATTTATACATGCCCAAAAAGCCTATGAATCAAAAACCGCAATGGTTCGATTTATTGCAGCAAGTGATAAAGATATAGATGCGATTAATAAAGAGGTAACAAGCCATTTGGAAGCGAACGGCATGTTAAGTTTTAAAATGTTAGCAACTGGTTTTCATTTTGATATGAAAAAAATGGAAGAACATTTTAATTCAGAATACATTGAAAGCAAAAAATTTCCACAAGTAACCTTTATGGGTAAAATAACGAATTTCAATACGGTTAATTTTACTAAAAATGGAAAATATCCTGTTACTGTTTCAGGAACAATGCAAGTGCATGGTGTAAACAAAGCTATCGAAACCAATGGAGTGATTGAAATCTTGAATGGTACTCCTAAAGCAAGTGCTCAATTTACAGTCCGCTTAAAGGATTTTGGTATGGATGGCTTGCTAATTAATATGGTTGCCGATAGAGTAAATGTTGAAGTAACGGCACAATTCTAAATCGTTTTTTTCTTTCCATCCCTGACATAATTTGGCCAAAAGCCAATATTAATGTAACTTCGCACCGCAATGCAGGTGGATTTGTTTATTGTTCAACCTGCCATCCGTAAGGAAAAAAGAACTAATAAACGATACAAACTATCGCCCCCTTCAATTATTAGTTGACAAATAGTCCTTTGGATGTTGCATAAAAAGTAATTTATGTCAATACAAGAGGCGCTTACAAAAAGAATTTTGGTGATAGATGGTGCGATGGGTACCATGATACAACGCCATCAATTAACAGAACAAGACTATCGTGGCACTCGTTTTGCCCATTGGCACAGTGATGTTAAAGGTAATAACGACTTATTGTCCATTACACAACCTGCAATCATTGCAGGAATTCATTTAGAGTACCTTGAAGCAGGTGCAGATATTATTGAAACCAACACCTTTAGTAGCACTTCCATTGCCATGGCTGATTATGATATGCAAGAATATGCCTACGAATTAAATGTAGCAGCTGCAAACTGTGCAAGGGAAGCGATTGAACAATTCAAATTGAAACACCCAACAACAACCGAAAAATATATTGCAGGTTCGATTGGCCCCTTAAATAAAACATTAAGTTTATCACCAGATGTAAACAATCCGGGTTTTCGCGCAGTTACTTTTGATGAAGTGGTTGTAGCTTACACCGAACAAATTAAAGGATTGGTAGATGGAGGTGTTGATTTGTTGTTAGTAGAAACCATATTTGATACTTTAAATGCAAAGGCAGCTATCTTTTCCATTAAGGAATACTTTAGAAAAATTGGTAAGTCTGAATTGCCCATCATGATTAGTGGGACCATCACGGACGCTTCAGGTAGAACCCTAAGTGGACAAACATTAGAAGCATTTTATACCTCGGTAGTCCATGCGAACCCTTTAAGTGTTGGTTTAAATTGTGCATTGGGTGCACAAGAAATGCGCGCGCACATTGAAGAACTTTCACAAATTGCTACTTGTTACACATCTGCCTATCCCAATGCAGGATTGCCCAATGCCATGGGGCAATATGATGAAGCGCCGCATCAAACTGCTCATTTTATTGAAGAATGGGCAAACAATCAATTTGTAAATATTGTGGGTGGATGTTGCGGTACAACACCTGCACATATTCAACATATCGCAACAAAGGTAAAAAATTTAGTTCCTAGACCCTTACCCATTGTAGATACCACAATTTAATTTTTTAGCGAAAAATATTATGAGCGAACAAAAACATATTAAGCCCTATTTACGATTAGCCGGATTAGAGCCTTTGGTCATTCGTCCCGAAACTAATTTTGTAAATGTTGGTGAAAGAACCAACGTTACGGGTTCTAAAAAATTCGCGCGTTTAATAAAGGAAAATAAATACGAGGAAGCATTATCAGTTGCACGCCAACAAGTAGAGAGTGGGGCTCAAATTATTGATGTAAACATGGATGATGCCTTATTAGAAGGCGTGAGAGCCATGACCACTTATTTAAATTTATTACAAAGCGAACCCGATATTGCACGCATTCCCGTAATGATAGATAGCTCTAAATTTGAAATCATTGAGGCAGGTTTAAAATGTGTACAAGGAAAATGTATTGTAAACTCAATCTCCATGAAGGAGGGAGAAGCAAAGTTTATTGAACAAGCGCATATATGTAAAGCTTATGGGGCTGCAGTAATAGTAATGGCATTTGATGAAGTTGGACAAGCAGATACAAAGGATCGTAAAATTGAAATTTGTGAACGTGCTTATAAAATATTAGTGGAACAGGTAGGTTTTAATCCTCAAGATATCATTTTTGATCCGAACATATTTGCAGTGGCAACAGGTATTGAAGAACACAATAATTACGCGGTAGATTTTATCGAAGCAACACGCGTGATTAAACAAAAAATGCCATTGGCCAAAGTAAGTGGTGGTGTGTCTAATGTGTCATTTTCCTTTAGAGGAAATGAAGCGGTACGTGAAGCCATTCACGCAGTGTTTTTATACCATGCAGTGAATGCAGGTATGGACATGGGTATTGTAAATGCTGGTCAACTTGTTGTATATGACGAAATTGATGCTGTGTTAAGAAACTTATGCGAAGACGTTATTTTAAATAAAAATAATGATAACAACCAAGCAACAGAAGCGCTCATTCAATTTGCTGATAATATTAAAGCAAGTGGTGAAAATGCAGGACAATCCTCCGAAGAAGCAAATAAAATAAAATTAGCCTGGAGAAACGATACCGTTGAAAAACGTTTGGCGCATTCTTTAATTAATGGAATCACCGATTTCATAGATGAAGACACCGAAGAAGCAAGACAACAATATAGTGCGCCCTTAGAGGTAATTGAAGGACCATTAATGGCAGGTATGAACCAAGTGGGTGATTTATTTGGTGCAGGTAAAATGTTTTTACCTCAGGTGGTTAAGAGTGCACGTGTGATGAAAAAAAGTGTGGCGGTTTTAACACCCTATATTGAAGCTGAAAAAGAAAGATTAAAAAATGCATCTATCAATCCAAATGGACAATCCAAAGGCCCGGCTAAAATATTACTAGCCACTGTAAAAGGAGATGTACATGATATTGGTAAAAATATTGTAGGTGTGGTATTAGGATGTAACGGTTATGAGATTATTGATATTGGTGTAATGGTGCCAGCCGATAAAATTTTATCAGAAGCCGTAAAACAGGAGGTGGATATCATTGGCTTAAGTGGTTTGATTACGCCTTCCTTGGATGAGATGGTATACATCGCAAAAGAAATGAAGCGTCGGGGGATGAAGATACCGTTAATGATTGGTGGTGCAACAACTTCAAGAATGCATACAGCTGTAAAAATTGCGCCAGAATATAATGATGGCGTCATACATGTGTTGGATGCTTCTCGTAGTGTAACCGTTGCAGGGTCCTTATTAAGCAAAGAACAAAAACCAGCTTTTTTAACAAATTTAGCAAAGGAATATACGCAGTTAAAGGCTGATTTTGATAATAAGAAAACCGTAAAACAGTTTACACCTTATACTGAGGCGCTTCAAAATAAAATGTTTATAGATTGGGCTAATTTTGAAGCTACTACCCCAAGCTTTACAGGCAACAAAGCCATTGAAATTGATGATTTATCAATATTAGTAGACTATATTGATTGGAAACCTTTCTTTATTGCTTGGGAATTGCATGGCAATTTTCCAGCAATTTTAACAGACGAAATAGTAGGTGAAGTTGCCAGTAAATTATATGCTGATGCGAATACTTTATTACAAACCATCATTGATGAAAAATGGTTAACTGCAAAAGGTGCAATAGGATTTTGGGAAGCAACCGCACAAGGCGATGATGTAATCGTAAACCATGAAGGCGTAAAAACTTCTTTACATTTTTTAAGGCAGCAAGCAAAAAAAGCAGAAGGTCAACCTAACTTTTCATTGGCTGATTTCATTTGTCCTACTACTGAAAATAAAAAGGATTTCTTGGGGGCATTTGCAGTAACAATCCATGGCATTGAAAAGCATATTCAAACCTTTGAAGCCAATCATGATGATTACAATAAAATTATTTTACAAGCTTTAGCAGATCGATTAGCAGAAGCATTTGCTGAATATTTACATGCTCAAACACGTAGAGAACTTTGGGGCTATGCAAAAGATGAGCAATTAAACAATGAAGAATTAATTAAAGAAAAATATTTAGGTATTCGACCAGCACCTGGCTACCCCGCTTGTCCAGACCATACAGAAAAGTATACATTGTTTAATTTGCTTGATGCCGAAAAACATACTGGTATTTCTTTAACAGAGAGTTTGGCCATGTATCCAGCATCCAGTGTTTGTGGTTGGTATTTTGCCAATCCTCAAAGTCAATATTTTGGTTTAGGTAAAATTCAACAAGATCAAGTGGAAGATTATGCAAAACGAAAACAACAATCTCTAGCGTATATTACGAAATGGTTACAACCCGTATTAGATTAACAAAATTTTATTTTACTATATTTTTTCAAGTAACCACCATAATCTTTTTCGCGATACAGGCTTATAATGTTTACGTACATATTTTTCAATATGATCAATAGCCTCATCTACATGATCTGTAAATAAAATAAAGTCTTTGTCTGTTGAGGAGATTGTACCCTCTGCTATCATTTTATCTATCCATTCGTACAAAGGAGCATAATAGGCTGAACCCATTACCACAATCGGAAAATCGTTAATGACTTTTGTCTGTGCCAAGGTAAGGGTTTCAAAAAATTCATCCATGGTCCCAAAGCCACCTGGCATAATGATGAATCCATAGGAATATTTTACCATTAACACTTTTCTAATAAAAAAGTAATTAAACGTAATGGAAATATTGGTATAAGGATTTGGTGTTTGCTCAAATGGTAATTTTATATTACAACCTATTGATTTGCCACCCGCTTCAAAAGCGCCTCTATTAGCAGCCTCCATTACACCCGGACCTCCACCTGTCATAGTTGTTAAACCCAAACCTGCTATGCGCTTTCCAATTTCTCTTGATAACTTATAATAGGGATGTTCTTCCTTAAAACGCGCAGATCCAAAAACAGTAATACAAGGTCCAATAAAATGAAGCGTCCTGAATCCTTTGATAAACTGAATAAATATTTTAAGCGCAAAGCCGAGTTCATTGAATCTTGGTTTTGGCCCTTCTAAATGATAATAAGCATCGGTTGCAGGTATGATTCTTTTGGACGAGGTTGGTGCTTTTTTTTGTGACATATAATGTAAAATATAAAAGGTGAAGATATTATAAATTATACCCTTGTCATTATATATTTAGTTAATTTTGAATGGTATACTCAACAAATGAAATCACTGACTAAACTGCTATTTTTTAGTTTATTACTTTTTACGTATTACAACAACTTTGGACAAGCTGTTGTGGCGTTAACGCAAATTCAAATTTATTCTTCAACCCATCCTAATGCTGCCTATTGGCATTTACCAACTGATATTTCTCCTTTTGAAAAAAACTTAGATAGTGGCATTTTTAAAGAACTTAATGTAAGAAGGTTATCCAACTTTTTGACAGTTAAAAAAAACTTAACAAAATTAAACCAGGTAGGCAAACTAAATCTTAGTTGGGATACTTCCCCATCAACACCTTATCATGCATATTTGTCCTTATTTGAAATAGATCCTAGTATTGCTTATCAAAAAAAATTAGTTGATATTGATGAACAAAAAAAAGACAGCATTCAATCCATTTGGGCCGTTTCACTTGTTATTTTTAATGAAAAAAAGGATGAAATATTTCAAAAGTCAGTCATGATGGGATTAAAGCCTGTTCAAACTATTGGCATTGGATATCCAAATGAATTTGTTGCCACTACCCCTAATCATTTATTTCAAGTTTTAGCAAAAGGGGTTGGATTGATTCGTCAAGAAATGAATGATATGGAATTTTTAACAGCTAGCGTTCCTCAAGCTTTTACAGTTGACAATTTTTGGATGCCTTTAGTTCACAATCAACCACGTGTTTTATTTGATACAAGTCAACAATTTATAAGTTACTCAGCTTCCCATCAATTGCAATTTTTAAGAATTCCGCAAGCTACCTTGTTAAAAATTGACCTAAAAAACAAAAATTCAAATAACCCTTTTAAAGATATTGTTACGACCATAAAAAAAACAAGGTCACACCCTAACTTAAATGAATACTATCAAATTATTCAACCATTAAGAGATGTAAACCATAATAAAGATTATCTAATTAAAGCATACTTGGAATATAATTCAACACTTCCTATAAATGAGGAAGCGAACCCTCCAGCAGCACTCTCATTTATCAATGAAACTAGCAATACTATTTATGATGGAAATGACAGTGTTGGTAATTTTATTGTTAAAGAGCTGGATATTGAACCAGAAAAGTTTATTTACCCCTATTCAATATACAATGGATATGATTCTTCTCAAAAATATATAATTGAAGATATCATTAAAAGAAATCCAATTATACATTCAAGAAATATAACTGGTAGCCTTTACCAACATTCTTTTTCTATTTTATATGATTTGAATCAATCGCTAAAAACAATCATTGTAGATAAAAAGGTCATTATGATTGTTAATGGAGAAAAGAAGCCCAAGTATATGATAACATTACCCAATTCATTGGATACAGTATATAAAAATTTATTGCTTCTAATTGCTTATGGTGAGTTATTTCAAAATCCAACTTAATTTTAAAAACAATGCGTATTGTAAGTTATAATGTAAATGGTATTCGGGCAGCAATTAAAAAAGGATTGATTGAATGGCTTACGATTTACCCTGTTGACATTTTTTGTGTGCAAGAAACAAAAGCAAGTCCAGCTGACATTGATTTGACTTTGTTTACCCAGCTAGGATATCATGCAAGTTGGTTCCCAGCTCAAAAAAAAGGATATAGTGGTGTTGCAGTATTTAGCAAGCTAAAACCTAATTTAATAATCTGCGGTACAGGGCATGAAATGAGTGACTTTGAAGGCCGTGTAATAAGGGTTGATATTGGAACTATTACCATCATCAATGCATATTTTCCTTCTGGTACTAGTGGTGAAGAAAGACAAAATTATAAATATCAATGGCTAAATGAATTTTACGATTGGATAGAAAATTTAAAACATGAAAGACCAAATATTGTTTTAGCAGGTGATTATAATATTGCACACACCGATATGGATATTCATGATCCAAAAGGAAATAAAAAATCCTCTGGTTTTTTACCTGAAGAAAAAGCTTGGATGGACCAATTATTGGCAACTGGCTGGGTTGATAGTTTTAGGCATCTGAATCCTACAGCTGTTGGCGCTTATTCTTGGTGGAGCCAACGCTTTCCTTCGGTAAGACTAAACAACAAAGGATGGAGAATTGATTATATATGCACTAGCAATGCTTTGGCTCAAAACATAATAGAGGCAGGCATATTACCCACAATTAAGCATAGTGATCATTGCCCAATTTTTTTAGACATCCAAGAAAAAACTATTTAAATTATTATATCAAATTATTTTAAATGCATGTTTTCAATATAAGTTTTCAAATTTTACCTTCAATGGTTTCAACATGGGAAAACTGGATGAAATCCTCATTTATTCCTATGATTGTTGCCACTGAATGTTTTGTGGACTACAAATTTTATGAAATAGCAGTTGACAATGACCAAGCGCCAACCTATACTTTGCAATTGTATGCAATAACTCCCGAAATGCAAGTTTCATTTGAAGAAACATTATTTACACCCATTTTAGCATTTTTGGTAAATACCTGGGGTGAGCAATGCTTTTATTTTATCACTAAAATGAAAATTGTGCATTGATTGTGGATACTTTAAAACGCTAAAAAGCAACATAGGCCTATATTCTAGCGCATAACCGCTGAAAACGAATACCATAAAGGGTTTTAAAAGATATTAAAAATACAATTTAAAACGATAAATTTTGAGTATCTCCCCAAATCCTTGCTATTTAAAGGTTTTAGTGGAAAAATAAAACTAAAATAATTGATAAAATATTTTTTCGTTTCATAAAACCTAATAAATTTGTTACATTGTTTAAAACTATAAAAACACATCTATGAACAAAGCAGAATTAATCGCGCACATCGCGGACCACGCAGAACTAACTAAGACAGCAGCCAATGCAGCTTTAGATGCATTTATTGATGCAGTTACTAAATCTTTGAAAAAAGATGACAAAGTAACTTTAGTAGGATTTGGTACTTTCTCCGTATCTAAGCGTGCAAAAAGAAAAGGTCGTAACCCAAAAACTGGTGAGACAATTAATATTAAAGCTAAAAAAGTTGCAAAGTTCAAAGCTGGTAAAGATTTGAGCAGCAAATTGTAATTTGAAATTTATTTCAATAAAAACCCCCTAATATCAGGGGGTTTTTTTATTTTTGCTGTCCAATCACTAAATAAAATACAATATAATGGGAAGAGGAGATAAAAAAACAGCTAAAGGAAAAAGAACCATTGGTTCATTTGGTAAAAGTAGACCACATAAAGTTGTCAAATCCAAGAAAGCCAGCACTACAAATGCATAAACTAAATTAGTTTAATGATTAGATTCCCCGAACCTACCTTGTATGTTCGGGTTTTTTTATGTTAATTTTGTAAATTATGAAGCGTATCATCTTAGTTTTAGCCCTACAAGCTTTTTTTAGCAATTTGATTGCACAATGTTCTATTTGTACTAAAACAGCAAGTCAGATGGGTGAGGATGCCGGTAAAGGCTTTAATATTGGCGTCATCTATCTAGCTGCCATGCCTTTCGCCATTATAGGTTACCTTGCATTTAGATGGTGGAAAAATGAAAAGCAAGCTTAGTTCTTAAGCGATAAGGGCTTTATGTTGAGAAATTGCCTTGTGAGAATTTGTACCACAATTATTACCCAAACAATAAAACATCCTAATGCTTTCAATGCATAGGGTATCATAATATGGTTGCGCAGCCATGGGGTAAATAAATCTGAATAGGAAAAACTAGAAAAAAACAATGCGAAAAAAAGGATAAAATTAACCCACTTTGTTTTCTCTTGCATTACATACCATAAGCAGATAGCAGGGACACCAATAATATATGTTGGTGACTCTGATCCCGTATTAAAAACAACAATAAATAATAACACTGAACATAAAATATACAACCTGTATATGGGATTTATAAAGTATTTAAATTGAACATATTGAGCAGCAAATAATAGGAGACTAGGGATGATAATTATCCATTTGCTAAGTGAGGGTAGATTAAAGATGCGTTTTATCATTCCTTGAAAAGTAATATCTACCATATTTTGATGCATTGGAACCGTAACATCAAAATTTGCTTTTAAGCTAAGTGCCGTTATCCAATCATTGTAAGATTGTAGTAAAAACGCAGGGCTTGTAAAAAATAAAGGTATGCATAGTAAAACGAGCAGCCATATTAAAAAATAAATTAAGTACTTTTTTTTGTGTTGACTAAAAAAGAAAAATGCCAAACCTATTATGCTATATAGCTTGATAAAAAAACCGAGTAATAGCATTAGCGTTGATTTGGCTTCTTTCTCCTGAAGTAAATAAACAAAAGATAAAATGATAGTTGCAGCCATGATGCCATTACTTTGTAAATTAGCAGCTGCATTCATCATTTCATTGGCAGATAATAATAAAATTAAATTTTGTTTTTTGTGATGAATTGGCAATTGTCTTATGGCATAGAACAACAAGCCAGCATCAAAAAAACCCCACAAGAACACAGCAATTGAAACGGGTAACAAAGAAAAAGGCATTACCATTGCAGCAAAGCTTGGACTATAGTAATAATGATCCAAATACTGGTTTTCATAAAGAATATATAAATTGTTTTGATGTAGAAGATGATAAAAAGATTGCTTAAAAATGATAAAATTATTGATGGCATGGCTATTGAAAGCATTCAATAAAGCCAAACCTACCAATCCAAACCATATGATTGTGATGGTTTTATCATTGCCAATTACCCATTGAGCAAATTTCTTACATTTCATAGTACTGATTTATGGCACTCACTAAATCTTCCACCCCAAGCCCAGTATGCGCAATTGTTTCTACAATAGCAGTTTTACCATTTGTTCTATCTGCTAAAGCATGGTTTAAATGATTCAAAAACTTTTTTGCTTCAGGTCGATCTGTTTTATTGACTACAAAAATATTGGCTACTTCAAATAACCCGGACTTCATCATTTGAATATCATCTCCCGCCTCTGGCACAAGTACAAGTATCGTTGGAAAAGCGACTTTAACAACTTGTACCTCAGATTGGCCAACCCCCACCGTTTCCAAAATAATAAGGTCAAAGCCAACGGTTTTGAGTAAATTCACAATTGAATTGATTGGTTTTATCAATCCCCCTAAATGTCCTCTACTTGCTAGTGACCTGATATAAACCTGAGGGTGTAAGTACCATGCACTCATCCGAATTCTATCCCCCAATAATGCACCATTGTGGAGGATTGAACTTGGATCAACTGATAATACTGCCATTTTTTTCCCTTGCTTAACATATGCCCCAACTAAAGCAGCAATTAAGGTACTTTTTCCTGCCCCAGGAGGTCCTGTAATCCCTACAACAGGAATATTTGATGGCTTTAATTGCGCAATAAACGCATCACTTCCTTCTTGTTCATTCTCAAGGAAGGTGATGCACTTAGATAAAGTTAAAAAGTTGGCTTTTTTTACTTCATCAACAATCTTAGTAATTTCAAACTGCATTAAGGTTTAATTATGTTATGGTTTCTAAAATCAAATGGCCTAATGCCCGTCCATTTTTCAAAATAATATAATAGTCTATTTTTAAAGCTAAAATTCTTTTTTGAAATGTCTAAATCAATGATCCAATTTTTTCTTTGGATTCTATCCTTCATCACTTTTGGATGTGTGCCCGTGAATTTTTCTAAAGAATCAAAGCCTGAAAAATCATAATAGTCTGGGCTTGAAATAATTTCTTGCATTTTGTTGTCATCATTCCAAAAAGTGGCACTTTCTTTTTGTTTTTTTCGCATTTGCTCAGGACTTTTCACCCAACCATAATGATAAACACTTGCATCAATGGCAGCAACCTTTAATTTAGTTTTTCCAATCCTAAAGCCTTGTGCATCTTTATAGGCACTGATTGATTTATCATTTTTAATAATTCTCGTTTCATGTGCATACCATTTTCTACTATCCCCAACATAATCATATGTGCCAAAAAAGTGTTTGTATCTAAACAACAACCCTTGTACTGATTTCTCTTGGGCATATTGATTGCATGCTGCTTTAATAGCTTCATGGTATTTTTCATGAATCACTTCATCTCCTTGAATGTAAAACGCCCATGTGTAAGCATCATCAATTAATTGAAAAGCTTTATTAGTCTCCACAGCCAAAACTGTTCCCCCTTTTCTCAAATGCTTATCCCATATAGAATGGTGTATTTTTATTTTTGGGTCTCCAATGGATTCAATTAAAGAAACGGTTTCATCGGTAGAATCCCCAATCAAAACAATCATTTCATCTACTACTGGTAAAATAGATTGAATGGCTTCTACAATGGGGAAATCATTTATCACCGCGTTTTTTATAATGGTAAAGCCTGCAATCTTCATATACTTTTCTTTTGTTCTTCAAATAACCGAAATCTTTTGCAACTTGCCTACCATTTTGGGTAAACTTTGCTGCAAAGGCGCTAATTTTGGCCTACAAGTGTATCTATGTCAACTAGTATTTGTTTTGATTTTGGGAATACCCGCTTAAAAGCGGGCATTTTTAAAGACGGTGAATTATTGGAAACAACTGTTTTAGCGAAGGGAGATTGGTCAACAATAGAGGCCCTTCTAACACAATGGTCTCCCAAAAAAACTATTTTATCCTCAGTGATACACCATGAGCAGGAAATTGAAACCCTGCTAGCCAAGCACACTCAATTTCACTTACTAGGCCCTTCCACCCTTTTGAATTTTACCACGCCAGTAGGCAAACCCGCCACTATTGGAGCAGATCGTTTAGCGATGGTATCCGCTGCTGTTGACCTAAATCCAAATCAACACAATTTAATCATTGGGTTAGGTACCTGTATTACTTATAATTTTGTCAACAAACAACATCAATTTTTAGGCGGTAGTATTTCCCCAGGAATGCAAATGAGGTTCAAGGCAATGCATGATCAAACCGCGTTGTTGCCCTTAATTACGCCTTCTACCGAATTCACTTTGGTAGGTTATGATACGCAAACAAACCTTTTAAGTGGTGTCATTTTAGGCATTGCTGCAGAAATTGATGGCATTATTGCAGCTTATGAAGAAAAATATGCCAACTTTAACGTGCTCTTAACCGGAGGAGATATTTGTTATTTTGTACCTCACTTAAAAAAGAGGATATTTGCCGACCCAAATTTAATATTTAAAGGACTTTATGCTATTTGTGAAAAAAATAATTAGAAACTTACTTTTGTTGACCTTTTTAATGAGCTCAATAACTAGAACAACTGCTCAAATCAATTCCCCCTTTTCTAGATACGGAATAGGCAATGAAGTGTATAATAGTCAAAACACAACCAGTCAAGGCATGGGTGGATTTACTGCTGCTTATACAAGCAGTATGAATGGTAATTTTGGTCAAAGTGTCAATTTTAACAATCCTGCCGCTTATGGTAGTCTTTACATGACCACTTTTGATTTAGGATTGGACTATACTAGCAATACTTTGAAAGGAAATAATGCGACAACCCGTTTTAATTCAGCTTATTTTGTACCGAATTATTTAGCCATTGGAATGCCTATCAATAAATTGAAAAAAATTGGGATGGCATTTGGCTTAAGACCACTCACACAAATAAATTACGCATTGGATGAGCTGAAAGTGCTTAGTACGGGTGATACCATTTACAATAGCTATATCGGTCAAGGCGGTTTAAACCAAGCCTATATTGGCCTAGGAAAATCTTGGAAACATATTAGTATTGGTCTCAATACAGGTTATAATTTTGGCAAGAAAAAAATTGAGAATATAAAATCATTCCAATACAACCCCGATTCAACGCATTTTTATCAATCCCAAGCGAGTACCAATACCTTATTTGGGGGCGTTTTTTTACAATTGGGCGTATTGGGTGAATTTAATTTAAAAACAATTGGCCATAAGATACCAACTGAAAAAACCGAGTATAGTTTAAGCTATGGAGGAACTTATACTTTGAGCCAAAATTTAGGAGGTAACCAAGACATTCTTAGACAAACAGGTACTTTTTCAACTGGATCAGAATCTCCTATTGACACGGTTTCTTTATCCACGAATAATTTTGGAACGATCAATTTACCCGCTTCTTTTACAGCAGGCGTAGCCATTCATAAAAGGGAAGTGAGTAATTTTGGAAGTTTTGATCAATGGGTTTTAGGACTTGAATTAGATATGTCCAACTGGAGCAATAAATACCGCTTTTATGGCCAACCCGATTTGGTTTCAAATGCATATATGGCCAGAATAGGTTTACAATTTTGTCCCAACGCTTTTGAATATGAAAACTATTGGTCAACCGTAATTTACCGTGCTGGATTTAATGTTGGAAAAGATTACATCAACGTAGATCAAAAAGGATTAACCATTAATACTTTTTCTTTGGGACTAGGATTACCCATCAGAAAATACCGTTCCTATGATTATCAATTTTCAGTACTTAATTTAGCGCTACAATTTGGCCAAAGAGGTAGCAGTGTAAACAATTATCAAGAAAGTTATTTTCAAATTACTGCAGGCTATAGCTTGAGTGATATTTGGTTTAATAAACGGAAATATGATTAATAAAAAAATTAGCATGCCATTTTTAACAGCAGTTACTTTAATAAGTAGCTGCTTTTTTATGGTTGCTTGTGAAAATAATATTAATGATGTAAAAGCTTTAAGTGCCAATAATGGCGGAATTGATATGGGTAAAGATGTGTCCATTTATATGAGTGTAGGTGGTAAAATGAATGCAAAATTAACTGCACCCATCATGAAAAAATACCTTCAAGATAGCGGTAAAATGATAGAATTCCCCAATTCCCTCAAGGTGGATTTTTACAAGGATAGTTCAAAAATTGAAAGTAAGTTGCGTGCCAATTATGCAAATTATGTACAAGAACAAAATAAGTTTTTTTTAAAAGGGGACGTTATTGTTTATACTATTAAGGGGGACACATTGTGGTGTAAGGAAATGTATTGGGACCAAGCCACTAATAAGTTTCACACAGATAAAGAAGTCATCGTAAAACAACATAATCCCATTTCAAAAATATACGGATTAGGATTTGAGGCAAATCAAGATTTAACAGACATAACAATCATAAAACCACAATCCAACAGTTTTGCTATTATAACTGATAGTAGTAACTTTCATTAATTGTTAAATATGTTTATCTTTAGGATATGATTTTTGCTATTATTGCCTCTTTATTATTAGTAGGTTTCTTTTCAGGGTATGAAATTGGATTTGTAAGTGCCAATCGATTAAGTCTGGAATTGAAAAAAAAGAATGGTGATAAATCTGGTTTAATTATTGCCGGCTTTTTACAATTTCCAACCGAATTTATTGGAACTTGTTTAGTTGGTTTAAATATTTCTTTGGTTGTTTTTGGTATTTTATTTGAGCAACTACTTGAAAAATATGTATGGCATCATTATGCTTTTGATAGCTACACTATATTATTAGGAAATACCATATTGTCCACCCTAGTTATTTTAATGATCGGTGAATTGATTCCTAAAGCCATCTTCAAAGCAAGAGCCATCACGATGATTACTAAGTTTGCCCTATTAGCAAATATCTTTCATGTTGTTTTTCGGCCTTTTACAAAAATATTGGTGAGTGTTGCACAGTGGGTAGTACGCTTTTTATTCCAAGTTAAATTTGTATACAAAAAAGAAGCTTTTTCAAAGATTGACCTTGCTCATTTTATTCAAAATAATATTGAACATCCTGCACAACAGGAATTAAATACAGACTTATTTGAAAATGCACTTAGCTTGCCAGAAATAAAAATTAGAGAATGTTTAGTTCCAAGAACTGAAATAGTTGGCGTTGAATTAAATACATCTGTTGACGAGCTTACTCAAATTTTTATCGAAACAAAATTAAGTAAACTTATTGTTTACGATGACACCCTTGATTCCATTGTAGGATATATACATCAGCTGGATCTATTTAAAAAGCCGCTGACAATTGCTTCGGTAATTCATCCGATTTTGTTGGTGCCAGAAAGCATGAATGCAGCTGATTTAATTAATTTGTTCTCCAAAAAAAGAAAAAGTATTGCATGGGTTGTTGATGAATTTGGTGGAACAGCTGGCATTATCACAATGGAAGATGTTTTAGAAGAACTATTTGGCGAAATTGATGATGAATATGATGAACAAGAATTTCTTGAAAAAATGATTTCAGAAAAAGTATTTATTTTCAGTGGCAGGATTGAATTGGACTATTTAACGGAAAAATATGGAATCAATTTTGGAGCCGAAAATTCAGAAACCTTAAGTGGCTATTTAATTCATTTTCACGAAGCCATTCCAAAAGTAAAAACAGTCATCCGATTGGACCATTTTGAGGCAGAAATTCTTTCAGTAAGTGATACAAGAATTGAAAAAGTAAAGCTCACCATCCACTAATTATTTTCAGAATTGCGCGCCAATTTGTACGATTACCCTTAACTTTAAACTACATTGAATTCAACTTTCAATGTGCAACTACTTAAACTAAAAAATTGAACAATGTCATTCACCTTTGATATTTCTAAACCGATTGCCATTGGTGCAGACCATGCAGGCGTTGATTATAAAATGGAAGTAAAAAAATGGCTTGAGCAAAAAGGATTAACAGTAAAAGACTTTGGCACTTTTAACAGTGACTCTGTAGACTACCCTGACTTTGCCCACCCTACTGCAAAAAGTGTTGAAACAGGAGAAGCTAGTTTTGGTATTTTATTTTGTGGTAGTGCCAATGGTGTTGCCATGACTGCCAATAAACATGAAGGCATCCGAGCTGGATTGTGCTGGGTTACTGAAGTGGCTGAATTAACGCGTTTACATAATGATGCAAATATAATTTGCGTGCCTGCACGTTTTGTAACCATCGACCTTGCAAAAGAAATGATTGAAAAATTTATGACAACAGCTTTTGAAGGAGGCAGACATCAAAATAGAGTGAACAAAATTGCGTGTGCTTAATTAACTTACAATAAATATTAAAAAACGTATTAAAATCAATTACATGAAAAAAATAATTTGGATTATGCTGCTTGGAATGAGTACTGTTTCCTATGCACAAAAAGCCAATGAGCTTACAAAATTTAGCAAAGTAATTACTGCTGATGCCCTGAAATCAAAATTATCTATTTTAGCAAGTGCCGAGATGGAAGGTCGTGAAACAGCAAGCCCTGGTCAAAAAAAAGCAGCAGCCTTTATTGAGGCTGAGTTTAAAAGAATGGGACTAAACCCAGGTAACGGTGATAGTTACCAACAAGTGTATCCTGTTTACCAAGATAATTTAACAGCAAAAGCATTATTTGTAAATGGTACTTCATTTGAATGGGATAAAGATTTTACGTTTTCGTTACAAACTATTGCAAACGGGAAGTGGGATTATTCAAATATTGTATTTGCTGGTTTTGGGATACTTGATTCAGCAAAAGGAATTAATGATTATGCGGGCCTAGATGTAAAAGGAAAGTTAGTTTTAATTCTTGAAGGTTCAAGCACAGGCATACCTGCGATGGGACAAGGTGGTAATCGTGCATTTAATGCCAATCCTGCTTCGCCAATGTCAAAAATGAGGGCCGCACTTTCAAAAGGAGCTGCTGGTTTATTGATTGTTTCTGCTAATTTCCCCCGCAAAGCACCCACTGAATTGAAAGGTGCTATGTACTTAAAAAAGAATGAGGCCGCTGGTTTTTTAATGGCTACTATTTCTACCAATGTTGCCAATGCACTTTTAGCAAAATCCATCAATGCAGTTACTGAATTTGGTGCAGTTTCAAAAGGAATATATGCTGCTGATATAACCTTAATGGCTACTAAAAAAACTGAAAACCTAGAAAGCAGCAATGTAATTGCTTATTTACCTGGTACAGATAAAAAAGATGAATACTTATTTTTAACAGGCCACTATGACCATTTAGGCAAAAGAGGGAATGTAATTTGGTATGGTGCAGACGATGATGGATCAGGAACAGTGGGTGTAATGCAAATGGCTGAAGCTTTTGCAGCAGCAGCAAAAGCAGGTAAAAAGCCTAGACGTACGATCGTATTTATGACCGTTAGTGGTGAAGAAAAAGGATTGTGGGGCTCACAATACTATTCAGAGCATCCTTTATTCCCATTAGAAAAAACAAGTGCTGATTTGAATACAGATATGATTGGCCGCGTAGATACTGAACGAAAGTTGGGGGATACCTTACATTATGTTTATGTAATTGGTCATGACAAATTAAGCTCTGATTTGCCTATCATCAATGAAGCAGCCAACAAAAAATCTAGCAATATTACCTTAGATTACAAATATGATGATCCAAATGATAAAAACATGATTTACTATCGAAGCGACCATTATAACTTTGCTAGAAAAGGGGTACCCATTTTATTTTTCTATGATGGAATGTTATTGGCAGATTATCACCAACCATCAGACACCATCGAAAAAATTAATTTTGAACTAATGCAAAAAAGAACACAAATGGTTTACTTCACTGCGTGCGAGATTGCGAACCGTGATCAAATGCTAAAAAGAGATATTCCTTTAAACATGCCAGCTAGATAGATAAATAAATGCCCCTTAATAAAATATAAGGGGCATTTATTTTTTATAAAAATAAAGATGGATAAGTCTACTGACCTAAAATATAAGCGAAGATCAATGGTACTACAATGGTTGCATCACTTTCAACAATAAACTTAGGCGTATGTATATCTAATTTACCCCAAGTAATTTTTTCGTTTGGTACCGCCCCTGAATAAGACCCATAGGATGTTGTGCTATCACTTATTTGACAAAAATAGCTCCAGAAAGGAACATCATGCCACGCTAAATCCTGGTACATCATAGGTACAACACATATTGGAAAATCACCTGCGATTCCACCGCCTACTTGGAAAAAACCTACTCCCTTTCCATCACTATTCGCGCGGTACCACTCAGACAACATCACCATGTATTCAATTCCGTTTTTTACAGTATTCGCCTTTAATTCATTTTTAATGACATAGCTCGCAAAAATATTACCTGTGGTACTATCTTCCCATCCAGGAACAATAATGGGAATATTTTTTTTAGCTGCAGCAACAATCCAACTATTTTTTGGATCAATTTCATAGTATTGCTCTAAGTCACCACTCAATACTACTTTATATAAAAACTCGTGTGGAAAATATCTTTCACCTGCCGCTTCAGCATCTTTCCAAACTTTTACTAAGTGCTTTTGCAAACGACGGAATGCCTCCTCTTCAGGAATACAAGTATCGGTTACTCGATTGTAATGGTTCTCCAATAAATCCCACTCATCTTGTGGTGTCAAATCACGGTAATTAGGTACACGCTTATAATGACTATGCGCAACCAAGTTCATCACATCTTCCTCTAGATTGGCACCTGTGCAACTTATAATGGCTATTTTATCTTGACGAATCATTTCGGCTAAACTTATACCTAACTCAGCTGTGCTCATTGCGCCTGCCAAGCTCACTAACATTTTACCCCCTTCTAGTAAATGGGTTTCATACCCTTTTGCTGCATCTACTAAAGCCGCAGCATTAAAATGTCGATAATGATGTTCAATAAATTGGGAAACCGGTCCTTTACTCATTTTTTCAGATTTGATGCAAAAGTAATTTTTTTTAGGCATAAATAGTAACTTGTGAAGCAATACGATATAGGTCATTTAATTACAAAATGCTATGAAAAAAAACACACCCAATCTTCTTTTAGCCCTTATTCTTTTAGCCATTCCTTTTGGTTACGCAGCTTATGTTTATCCTAGCTTACCTAGCACCATTCCTACACATTTTAATATTAGTGGTGAGGCAGATGGTTTTGGAGGGAAAGACACTATTTTTTTAGGGCCAGGGATTATGTCTGTAGTGGGTTTGTTTACCTTTTTCTTACTGTCCAATTTAAAAAACTTTGATCCTAAAAAATTTAAAAGTGAAGATGAAAACATCTTTAAAAAGTTGGCCCTTTTTATGGTCATTTTTATGAGCATCATGGGATTAATAATCACTTATTCCGCAACAGGAGCAAAAATAAATATCACTAAATTATTGTTACCCTTTTTAGGAATGGTGTTTGCCATCATGGGATGGTATATGCCTAAACTACACCAAAACTATTTTGCAGGATTTAAATTGCCTTGGACTTTAGAGAATGAAAATAATTGGAATGAAACACATAAGCTTGCTGGTAAGGTATGGTTATATGGAGGAATCGTTCAGGCCTTTGGAACCCTTGTTTTACCTTCCGTTCCTGCCTTTATTGTTTTCATTGCTAGCATTGCCATTATGGTAATTACACCTTCGGTCTTTTCTTATCGTATGTTTAAAAACGGAAATCAAATAAAATAATAAAGCAAGTAAAAAAGTAAATCGCATTTATAATGAGCCATAAAAATAACCTAGGTACCAAATATATTCATGCAGGTGCCCACCCCGATCCAAGTACGGGTGCTATTATGACGCCAATTTATCAAACTTCTACCTATGTGCAATCCGCTCCGGGTGTACATAAAGGTTATGAATATGCGAGAAGTCAAAACCCAACTCGCTTTGCTTTAGAAGAAGCCTTTGCGGTCATTGAAAATGGAAAATTTGGTTTGGCCTTTGCAAGTGGTGTTGCCGCAACAGATGCCGTGATGCGTTTGTTGGTTCCAGGTGACGAAGTGATTGCAGCGCATGATATGTATGGTGGCTCCTATAGACTGTTCTCAAAAGTCCATGAGAAAATGGGTATTACATTTACCTATGTTGATACTTCCAACGCCGACAATGTAGCCAATGCCATTACCCCAAAAACAAAACTCATTTGGGTAGAAACACCCACCAATCCTTTAATGAATATTACAGATATAGCTGCGGTTGCAGCGATTGGTAAAAAGCATAATTGTATTGTATGTGTTGACAATACTTTTGCATCACCTTATTTACAAAATCCACTGGACGATGGCGCGACCATTGTAATGCATTCGGCTACTAAATATTTAGGGGGACATAGTGATGTGATACAAGGATGTTTAATGATGAATGATGAAACCTTAAGAGACCAACTCTATTTTATACAAAAAAGTACAGGTGCCGTGCCAGGTCCACAAGATTGTTTCTTGGTTTTAAGAGGTATTAAAACCTTGCATGTAAGAATGCAAAGACATTGTGAGAACGGTATAAAAGTGGCAGCCTATTTACGACAACATCCAAAAGTAGCAAAGGTATACTGGTGTGGATTTGAAGATCATCCTAATCACGCAATTGCTAAAAAACAAATGCGCGGCTTTGGCGGCATGATGAGCTTTACCTTAAAAGACGATAGCATGGAAGCTGCAACGAAAGTATTATCCAGCACCAAAATATTTTCCTTAGCCGAAAGCCTTGGTGGTGTTGAATCCTTAATAAATCACCCTGCAAGTATGACGCACGCTTCTATTCCACGTGAACAAAGAATTGACAATGGATTAGCAGATGGGTTAATTCGCTTGAGTGTAGGTATTGAAGATGCCGAAGATATTATTGCAGATTTGGAACAAGCCATCGGGTAAACGTGAGTACATCGCAAGCGCTTAAAAAAATTTTAGATCAAAAGGTAAAGCAATACAATAAACTTGATTTTATTGCAAATGATCCTATTTGCATACCTCATCAATTTACGAAACAACAAGATATAGAAATTGCAGGCTTATTTGCAGCCATTTTTGCATGGGGCAATCGAACCACCATTATCAATAAGAGCAATGAATTACTCAATCGCATGGACCGCAGTCCGTATGAATTTTGCATACATCATACCCCAAAAGATTTAAAAAAGATAATCGGCTTTAAACACCGAACCTTTAACGATACAGATGCATTGTACTTTATTGAATTTTTTAAAATGCATTTTAGTAAGCATCAAAGTTTAGAAACTGCATTTTTTACCCATCAAGTGGGTGGTCAAAAAATAAATTCAGTCCAAGCAGCCCTAGTCGAATTTCAAGCTTACTTTATGAGTTTGGAGGATGCACCCAAACGTACCCAAAAACATATAGCAAGCCCTTCAACCGGTTCCACTTGTAAAAGACTAAATATGTTTTTACGCTGGATGATTCGCAAGGACCCATCTGGTGTTGATTTTGGGATTTGGAAAAGTATAAAACCTTCGGCATTGATTATGCCTATTGATGTGCATGTAGCAAGGGTTTCCCGCATCATGGGCATTTTAAAAAGACCTCAAACCGACTGGCAAGCTGCCTTGGAGTTAACCGATTATTGCCGAACTTTAGATGCCAAGGACCCTGTTAAATATGACTTTGCTTTATTTAGCTTAGGGGTGATTGAAAAATATATTTAATATTTAATGATGGAAATAAATTTACAAGCGCTTGAAAAATTAGATACGCCTAATTTAGAAATAGCGATAAATGAATTGATTAAAAATGATTTTTCCAAATTGGTTCAAATATTATATCGAATAGATGTTTCAGAAGCAAAACTTAAAAACATATTAAGCGCTAATCCCAACCAAGATGCAGGTAAATTAATTGCACAAGTAATCGTTGAAAGATTAGCGGCTACCAAAAAAGCCAGGGAAAGTTTTAATACGACTCCAAGAATAGATGATACAGAGGAGCCCCTTTAAAAAGTAAACCTTATAAATCTCCCAATTGAGGACGCATGACAATATCTTCTACAACCGCTTGTGTACTTAATTGTGTTGAAGTATAAATCATTTTAGCAATATCATTAGCTTCCATAATTCGCTTTGGATCAACCCCTGATCCAGACCAACTATGTGTATATACTGCACCAGGACAAACGGCCGTTACTTTTATGCCACTGTCTTTTAACTCGAGTCTTAAATTTTTTGAAAAACCTAGTAAAGCAAACTTACTAATACTATAGGCGCCCCCATTTTCATAGGCATCCAAGGAAGCAATGGAGCAGATATTAAAGATATGACCTGCTTTTTGAGCAAGCATACTTGGAAGTAATGCCCTCGTTAAATGATAAGCCGAAAATAAATTGGTATTTAACTGATCTTGTAATTGACCATCTGCCTCATCCTGTAATTTTCCTGGCACAAAATATCCTGCATTATTTACTAAAATATGAGGCGTTGTTTTGGCTAAACACCAATTTGAAAAATTAATCACTTCAGCTTGTTTAGATAAATCAGCAACAAAATGTTCAATTTGAACGGAAGGAAATGCAGCACGTAATTGTCCAACTGCCGCTTCTAAAGCATGTTCTGTTTTACTTGTTAAAAATAAATGATGCCCATGCTTGGCAAAAATTGTTGCAATTGCATAGCCAATTCCTTTTGAAGCACCTGTAATAACAATATTCATATAAATACAATAATAAGGTTAATAAAGATACGCAGCAATCCTGTAATTTCGTGCCATTACATTCAATTGAAGTTTAAAAAATGTCCTATCAACACTTGTTTTTTGATTTAGACCATACCCTTTGGGATTTCGAAATGAATTCAAAAGATACTTTATGGGACCTCTACCAACGATTTGGATTGATCGAAAAAGGAATTATTGATTTTGAAGCTTTTTTCAATCAATATAGCCAACATAACCATCGGTTATGGGAAAGGTATACCAAAGGTTTTTTAAAGCAAGAAGAATTAAGATGGAAAAGAATTTACTTGAGTTTGCTTGACTTTAAAATTGCAGATGAACCTTTATCTAAAGCAATGTCATCAACTTATCTTGACATCTTACCCAATAAAACTGGTTTATTCCCTTATACAATTGAAATTTTAACTTATTTAAAAGAGAAAGGATATCGAATGCATTTGATTACAAATGGTTTTGAATCAGTTCAATTAAAAAAAATAAAAAATACAAAAATTGAATCTTTTTTTGAACAAATTATTACTTCTGAAGCAAGCAATAGCCTCAAACCGCACAAAGAAATTTTTGAATATGCCTTAAAAAAATCTGGTGCCCACTTAGCGCAAAGTATTATGATTGGAGACAACCAAACAGCCGATATTCAAGGAGCCCTTGGGATGGGAATGGATGCTATTTTTGTCAACCATATCAATGCGGTACCCATTGTTGAGGCTACTTATACCATTTCACATTTAAAAGAATTGGAAACCATTTTATAGTTGTTACCAGGTAGCTAAAACTGTAACACCTCCTTTTACCACTTCCCCTATTTTACAATTTATTGTTGCATTTAAGGGAACCAATAGATCAACTCTACTGCCAAATTTAATAAATCCAAATTCTGCTGTTTGGTCAAATTTTGATGCTAAAGTTGCATAGTTACAAATTCTTCTCGCTAAAGCACCTGCAATTTGTTTTAATAGAATACTCCCTTTTTCATTTTCAATTACCACAGACCATCTTTCATTGTCAGTAGATGACTTTGGATGCCAGGCAACTAAAAATTTACCAGGATGATACTGATTGTATACGATAGCACCTGCAATTGGGGAACGATTTACATGAACATTCGCAGGACTCATGAACACGCTTATTTGAATTCTTTTGGAAGTATAAAATTCATCAGGTTGCACCTCTTCAATTACAACTACTTTTCCATCTGCTGGAGAAACAATTGCCGAACTGTCAATTGTCCAATTTCTATTTGGAATTCTAAAAAAGGAAACTATAAATAAAAATAGTCCAAGTGAGAGGATAAATACAATCCAAGCTGCAATGGCACTTATGGAAAAAAGGTAGGAGAAATTAGCTAGGTTTATAACACCAAAAAAAAGTGCGGTTACTGAGATGCTTATGGTTCCTTCCCTATGAATTGTCATATAAAATAATTAAAGGACAAAAGTAACCTATCTAATAGAAAAACCGAAGTAATATCCAAACAAATGGAACTGCTAATAAAATGGAGTCAAAACGATCCAAAAAGCCACCATGCCCGGGCATCATACGGCCGCTGTCCTTAACACCTGCAATCCGTTTTATTTTACTTTCCATAAAATCGCCATAGTTACCTGCAACGGAAGCAACAAAGCATACCCAAAAAACAAAACTTGTTTGTACACCTGGTAAAAAAAAATTCGCTGTTAAACATACCAAAAAAAGAGATAATAAAATACCCCCAATGGTACCTTCCCATGTTTTGTTAGGAGAAACAGGTGTAATTGAATGACGTCCAATCATTGATCCAACCAAATAAGCCATGGTATCATTTATCCAAACCGAGACCACAATAAAAAGCGGAATATAAAAGTTAGCATGTTCAAAATAAGCATTTGAAGGCATTCCTTTTATTTGAAAAAATAAGCATAAGCCCATTGGTATATAAACAATACCCATTAAACTAATGCCTATATTTTTTATGTTAAACTTATTTGAAAAAAAGTCTGCTGCTAGTATCATTACCACCAATATGGGGATGAGGACATATCCTATCATTTTTATTGTATCAGGACTTATTGAGATTATTTTATGTGAAATTGTTATCATTAACAGGACAGCCACGACCATCAAACCCCATGTATGTAGTGTTGATTTATTTTTATACACTGGATCAATAAGCCCTACTAATTTTTGATACTCCCACAAACAACCTAGTGCAATTACTGTAAAGAGTATAAAAAAAGTAACGTTATTCCAAAGTAATCCTATTAGCATAACCAAAACAAAAACAATTGATGACAATACCCTTACCCTTAAAACAGAAAAATTAAATGCCATAGTTTAATAAAATTTTTGTAGCCACAACGACCCTCATTTTTAGGTTAATTTGATTGATTTTACAACTTCCTTTGCAACGGTAATAAACTCATTGGGGACATACACTTCTACATCACCCATAAAAACATATGCAGAATCCTTTCGATTAAGCAATTTTGTTGGAATTTGTTGTTGTTCCAACATGTCTGCTACCAATGTTGCAGTAGCCAACTGTTGAGTGACAAATATTTTAGTCCATTCGTTCATATTTTGCATCAACTTTTATTTTAGAAAATATAAAATAGGCAAGTCCAATGCCAAGGATTCCCCAATAAATGGGAAGACTTTCATCCATTGCTTTATTTATTTTTTGAGGATTTCCGCTTACTAAATATAAAGTAATGATTGCAAATCCGTTATTGATAAAATGCATTAAAATGGGCAACCAAATGGTCTTCGTGTATTCATATAACCAGCCTAAAACCATCCCCAACACCATTCTAGATAAAAAGCCAAAAAAAGAAAAATGAAAAGCACTAAATAAAATCGAAGTGATTACAATGGCAACAAAAGGTTTTCCCGACCATTCCTTAATTGTTTTTTGCAACGTAGCCCTAAAATAAATTTCTTCTACTATTGCAGGAATGAGGGCCACTCCTACTATGTTTATCAACAAATCGGTATAAGAATTCATTTTAGTCATTGCCAAAACGGCCTGCTTATAGGTCTCCTCCAAAGCAGTAGCCCATATTTTAAAACCCGAGGGAAGGGGAATTTTTTCAGTTACACTTGCAGCTGACCCACTTAATAACAAACCAACCATAGCCAACATGATGGTCCAAAAAACAAGTGTATAGGATTTGATCGGCTTAAAGCCTAAATTTTGCGCAATGCTACCTTTTGAGAAAAAAGAAATAGCCACACTAGGTAGTAAGAATGAAATCACTGAGGCCATTGCATTTGCAAATAAAGTTAGGTGCCCATTTTCGGGATTCAATAGTGCCTGTTGTGTTTGTATAAAACTAACTTTCAGGTAACAGGCAACTAAAAAAATGGCAAGTAAACTCCCCAATAGTAAGCCAATAGCTGTTATCACTAAAAGTAGGATAAAGCGCATAGGTGGAGGCATATAATAAAGGCTTCGATCTTCTGATCTCATCTAAATAAAATTTATCGGTACATTTGCACCAGCATCAATTAGATGCAAGATAATGAATTCATATGGTTTCTATAGGCAATATACAATTACCAGATTTCCCTTTATTACTCGCTCCAATGGAGGATGTGAGTGATCCTCCTTTTAGGGCAGTTTGCAAGGACAATGGTGCTGACCTTATGTATACTGAGTTTATAAGTAGCGAGGGACTAATTCGAGATGCCATTAAAAGCAAACAAAAATTAGATATTTTTGATTATGAACGTCCCATTGGCATTCAAATATTTGGAGGTGATGAGGAAGCCTTGGCACTTTGCACAAAAATTGTAGATACTGTCAACCCTGATTTAATCGATATTAATTTTGGATGTCCAGTTAAAAAAGTGGCCATGAAAGGGGCCGGTGCGGGCGTACTAAAAGATTTGGATTTAATGGTACGCTTAACGGAAGCTGTTGTGAAGAGTACCAACTTGCCAGTGACTGTTAAAACCAGGTTAGGTTGGGATGATAATAGTAAAAACATTCGAGAAGTGGCTTTGCGTTTACAAGATATTGGCATTCAAGCATTGGCGATTCATGGACGTACGCGTATGCAAATGTATAAGGGCGAAGCAGATTGGACTTTGATTGGAGCGGTAAAAAATGATCCTCGTATAACGATTCCGATTTTTGGAAACGGGGATATTAATTCTCCTGAAAAAGCAGTTGAATACAAAAATAGATACGGCGTGGATGGCATCATGATTGGACGTGCTGCAATTGGTTACCCTTGGATATTTAGAGAAATAAAACACTATGTTGAAACGGGCACCAAGAGAGAGGACCCTACTATTGAAGAACGCGTAGAAGTGGCGAGAAAACATTTACAGAAATCATTGGCCTGGAAAGGCCCAATTGCAGGAATAAATGAAATGAGGAGACATTATGCCAATTATTTGAAAGGGCTTCCTAGTATTAAAGAATACCGTGCTAAATTGGTTCGCATAACAGCACCCGAAGAAATTGAAGCCGTTTTAGATGAAATAAAAGAACAGTATAAAGGAATGGTCATTGAATCTGGAAAAATTATTTTAGAAAATTACCACGAACACTGTCCAATCAATTAATAGGTTTAGTTGGCCTGAATGGCTGAAATAACTTCAGCAGATAAGGGATCTACTGTCATGGGGAAGTAATGTGTTAATTCACCTTTTTCATTAATTAAATATTTGCAAAAATTCCAAACAGGGGCTTGTTGACACCAACCATTGTTGTTTTTATCTGACAACCATTTATGAATTTCATTTTGTTGTATCCCCTTTTTTACACTTGACTTTTCCATTAACGGAAAGGTGACTCCATAGTTTTTTTGACAGAAGCTGCTAATTTTTGTGTTGTCACCTGATTCTTGTTGTTTAAAATCATTTGAAGGCATTCCAATAATGACCAATTTATCCTTGTATTGTAAAGACAATTTTTCAAGGGCTTCATATTGTGCTGTAAAGCCGCAATCACTTGCCGTATTTACAATCATAACTTTTTTACCTTTTAAATTTTCAAAAGGAAATACATTGCCTACAATGTCTTTTGCAGTGAGGGTATAAAACGAAATAGTAGGAACAACCTTATTGGTATTGATTTGAATTTGTTTTTTTCCACTAGCACGACTGCTCCACATGATCACAGGGTAGAGTGTTTTTAAAACAGATTGTTTATAGGACATGCCCGATTTTTTCATTAGTAATGTGGCTGTAACCAATATACCTAAAGCAATGGCAATTTTTATCATGATACATTTTTTTTTGTTTAACAAACAGGAAACTAGCCAATCAACCGCTTAAGCAACCACCCTTTTCCTTTATAGGGTGGGTATTTAAAACGAGGATCAATCCAAGTAGGCGTATTCAACACCGATTTCTTGTGTGTGAAAGTATCAAAGCTCGCTTTTCCATGATATCCACCAGTACCACTTAAACCCCTGCCTCCAAATGGCAAATCATGATTTGTAATATGCATGGTTGCATTATTCACACAAGCGCCTCCTGAAGGAACTTGCGTTAACCAAAACTGGGCTGTTTGCTGATTTTCTGTAAATACATAAAATGCCAAAGGATTGGGATTGTTTCGAATAATTGCCAAAGCTTCTTCATTTGATTGGTAAGTGAGAATAGGAAGTATTGGACCAAAAATTTCATCCTTCATTATGTTCGCATCTGCATGAATATTGGTCATGATGGTAGGTTCAATAAACAAGGATGAACGATCTGACTTCCCTCCGTACACAATTTCTCCTTCTGCTAAATACGAAGTGAGTCTTAACCATTGTTTATCATTTACAATTTTGCCATAATGATCAGACAAAGCAGCATCTGCTCCATAAAACTGTTCAATGGCTATTATCAATTCATTTATAAAGGTTGTTTTTAATTCAGTTGGCACCAATACATAGTCTGGCGCAATACACATTTGACCCGCATTTGAAAATTTAGGACTCGCCAATCGGCGCGCTGCCACTTTCAAATTGGCATCAAAACTAATAACTGCCGGGCTTTTACCGCCCAATTCTAAAGTAACAGGAACCAATTGTTCGGCCGCATACTTATAGATTATTTTACCAACAGCGGTACTGCCTGTGTAAAAAATATGATCAAATCTATTTTCTGTTAACAACGGTGGTAAAACAGTTGCTCCTTCTCCTTGCAAATACAAAATATAATTTTCAGGAAACAAGGAATCAATTATTTTTTGCATGACTTGGGCGGTGGCAGGGGCAAATTCACTTGGTTTTAATACTGCACAATTACCTCCTGCGATGGCGCCAATTAATGGCGTAAATAACAATTGAAAGGGATAATTCCATGGAGCAATGATACAAACAAGCCCCAAAGGTTCTTGGATGGTATAGCTTCGAGAAGGTTGATTTATCAAATTTGTACTGACAGCTTGCGGCTGCATCCACCCTTTTAAATGGGCAAGGGTATTGTTTAATTCACTTATAAAAAATCCAATCTCAGCGGCCCATGCATCTTCTTCTGTTTTTTTTAAATCTAATTGAAGTGCTTGGTAAATTTCTTTTTCAAAAGTAAGGACCCCTTTTTTTAACCTATTGAGTTGGTCAAACCTAAAATCATAAGACTGTGTAGCTCCTGATAAAAAATAAGTTCGTAGTTTTTGGATAGCATCTTGCATAAAACAAAGCGTTAGAATGTACAATGTAAGCCTAAAAATTCAGAACTTACTTTGTTTTGTACATCTATTAAAATTATTCTTTTATTTACATATTTTTTAATAATTTAACAGAACGATACAAATAAATCGATTGTAAACCACACAACTTAGATAGCTATGTCTACAAAAAAATCAGAGAACTCGAGAAGGAATTTTATCCGAAATTCTGCGTTGGCACTAGGCGGATTTTATATTCTCCCAAGACACGTGCTGGGCGGAAAAGGATTTATTGCCCCAAGTGACAAATTACAAATTGCAGGTATTGGTGCTGGCGGAAAAGGCGAAGGAGATTTATGGTCGTTTTTTCAAAGTGGAAAAGCTGATATTGCCTTTTTATGTGATGTAGATGAACGTCAAACGGCAAAAAGTCGTCAACGTTATCCAAAAGCAAAAGTATACAAGGATTATCGTGAAATGCTTGACAAAGAACATAAATATATTGATGCTTGTTCTGTTTCTACACCCGACCATATGCATGCTGTACAAGCAATGGCTGCCATGCAATTAAAAAAACATGTTTACGTTCAAAAGCCAATGGCACATGATATTTATGAGGCACGTGTTATGACAAAAGCTGCACATGATTACAATGTAGTTACGCAGATGGGTAACCAAGGATCATCAGGTGATGGTGTGCGTACTTTACAAGATTGGTACAATGCAGGATTAATTGGTGATGTACACACTATTTATTGTTATACGGACCGTCCAGTTTGGCCACAAGGGGTAATTCGTCCAGCTACTGCAAATGAAATTCCAAAAGAATTGGATTTTGATTTGTGGTTAGGTACAGCTCCCGAAAAAACCTATTTCACAGACTTATTGCCATTTAATTGGAGGGGTTGGTGGGATTACGGAACCGGCGCATTAGGTGATATGGCATGTCATATCATGGCACCAGCATTTGCGGTTTTAGGCTTAGGATATCCAGTGGCTGCTGAATGTAGTGTTGCAACACGTTACACTGCTCCTTGGCAAAGAGTATACTCTCCTGATAGTCCACCTGCTGCATCTCATATTATTTTAACTTTTAAAGGAAAATTCAATCAACATAAGGGAAGTAATAAAGTAACAGAAATAAAATTACACTGGATGGATGGAGGTATTCAACCTGAACGTCCTGCCGAACTTGGACCAAATGAGGTAATGGGTGATGGTGGAAATGGAATTATTTTTGAAGGAACAAAAGGAAAGATGATGGCAGGCACCTATGGTGTAAACCCTCAACTTTTACCTACTCATTTAACTGCAACGACCAAAGTGCCTCAATCCATTGGTCGTGTGAAAGGTGGTGCCGAAGGTCACTATGCTGCATGGGTAGAAGCATGTATTGCAGGGCCAGGAAGCAAAGAAGCAAAAACATTAAGCTCTCATTTTGATATTGCTGGACCGTTAACCGAATCTGTACTTATGGGTAATTTGGCCATTAGAAGTTATGATTATAAAGGAACAGATAACAAAGGTTTGACTACTTATCCTGGTCGAAATATCCAATTAACTTGGGATGGACCTAATATGAAAATTACCAACTTTGAACCAGCAAATCAGTTTGTTAAAAGAACATATCGTGCAGGTTGGAGCTTGGGTATTTAATCATGAATTCAAATTTTATCTTTTTGTCAATTCAAAATCCCCTCGAAAAATCGAGGGGATTTATTTTTGCTTACCTTCGAAAAGTAAAGTGCTCAAAAAGTAAATGAGCATATAACTTACAGAAAAATAATCCACAATGAGTATTCATCTAAGTGATCTTTTCTTGCTAAGAAAAGATATTCATTTTTTAAACTTTGGTTCCTTTGGTGCAACACCTAAACCCATTTTTGATGATTATCAACATTGGCAAAAAGTATTAGAAGCCGAACCGGTTCAATTCATTGCCTTTGATGGAGTTGAATATTTAGCAACCTCTCGAGCTGCTTTAGCTAAATTTGTACATGTAGATGATAAAGACGATATAGTATACATTACCAATCCAAGCTTTGCTGTCAATATTATTGCTAAATCTTTTCCATTAGAAGAAGGGGATGAAATACTAGCAACAGATATTGAGTATGGTGCTTGTGATAGAACCTGGGATTATTATTGCGCACAAAAGAAGGCAATTTATAAGCGACAAAAAATTAGCTTACCTATTACAACGAAGGAACAATTTATTGAAGACTTTTTTAAAGGACTCACGCCCAACACAAAAGCTATTTTTATTAGCCATATTACCAGTGCCACTGCCTTAATATTTCCTGTAAAAGAGATATGCGAAATTGCAAAATCAAAAGGGTTAATAACGATTGTAGATGGAGCGCATGCACCCGCTCATATCGATTTAAAAATAAATGAACTTGCTGTAGATTTTTATGTAGCTGCTTGTCATAAATGGATGATGGCCCCCAAAGGAGCTAGCTTTTTATACGCACACAAAAGTGTACAACATCTCTGCGATCCTTTGGTAATAAGCTGGGGTTACAAAGCGTTAAAGCCCTCCCACTCTCCTTTTTTAGATTATCACCAAATGATTGGTACCAGAGACTTTTCGGCTTTTTTATCAGTGCCCAAAAGTATTGAATTCATGCAAGAAAATAATTGGACCGAAGTGGCTAAGCAATGTCATGAAACAGTACTTTCTAATGCTCCAATATTTTACACATTATTAGGCACTCAGCCAATTAGCCCTTTAACCAATGAATGGATTGGTCAAATGATTAGTATACCTATTCATACGAAGGAGCCAGAAGTATTGCAAAGAAAATTATTTACGGAATTTAACATTGAAATCCCCATTATGCGCCAAGGTGAAGCTATTTATATGCGCTACTCTATGAATGCATTTAATACAATACAAGATTTAGAAGCCTTACAAAAAGCATTAACAACAATAATAGAAACAACGGACTTGATTCAAGTAAACAGTTAGGAAAAATAAAAAAGGCGAGTACCTTTTTAAGTACTCGCCTTTTACCATTAAGGTTTAATTAGCTAGTAGCCCAGGCTTTATCCCCTTTTTTATAAGGATAAGAACCCACAAATTTGCCAGGTACCGCAACATAACGCAATGCTTTTGTAGCACCCACTTCTGAAGTAAAGAATCCTGACAATGTCAATTGCTTAAACATTGTGAAGTAATGCTTAGGATCTTCAGGCTTTGCTGTTTTTTGATACTCCTTAGCTTCTTTGTCTAATGACACTAACAATGCTTTTCGTTGTTCTGGAGTAGATTCCATGAAACTTTTGCTATTTAATTTCTTAGCCGCTTCGTCTAATTTTTTCATGCCTTCCCTAAAAATAACTTGGTCTTTTTCTTCATAACAATCATTGACCATTACTTTCATAAATTCACCCACTTTTGCATCTTTTGCACCAGGAGTATTCGTTTTTGGAATAATTGTTTCTGCCACTTCATCTAAAAATGCTACATCATCATTTGTAAATGAAACGCCCTTCGTATTGGTTTTACAACCAGACAAAAAAGCTTCTGCGCCTAAAACAGCTCCACCTGTAATGATGGCTACTCTTGATAAGGCTTCTCTTCGGTTCATCATAAAATTATTTTTTTAAAAATGAGTTAATTTAAGTGATTACAAGTTTCCTTTTTTCAATTCACTTACTGCAAAGTCAACAGCACGAGCAGTAAACGCCATATAAGTTAAGGAAGGATTTACACAGGAAGCACTTGTCATAAAGGAACCATCTGTAACAAATACGTTTGGTGCATCCCAAACTTGGTTGTTACCATTTAACACGGAAGTTTTTGGATCTTTACCCATACGTGCAGTACCCATTTCATGAATACCGCGTCCTGGAGTACCATCCCCTTCGTGTGCTTGTACATTTTTAACACCTGCTTTTTCTAACATTTCTTGTGCATCCGCTAAAATGTCTTTACGCATTTTATGCTCGTTTTCTTTTAACTCACAATCAATGTTCAATACATTTAAGCCCCACTTATCTTTCACTGTTTTGTCTAATGTTACTTTGTTTGTTGGATCAGGTAACATCTCACCAAATCCACCCATACCAATTGTCCAAACACCTGGCTCAGTCAACGCCTCCTTAAATTCAGCACCAATGCTAAATTCAGCTACCTCGTGTTGCCAACCTTGCCTTGTTCCTCCTCCTTGGTATCCAAATCCACGTAAGTAATCACGTTTGTCATTACCCAGGTTTCTAAATCTTGGAATATAAAACCCGTTGGCACGACGACCAAATGTATACTGATCCTCATATCCTTCAACGATACCACCTGCACCAATACCCAAGTGGTGATCCATCAAGTTTTTACCCAATGCATCAGAACTACTACCCAAACCACCTTCCCAGACATCCGTAGCTGAATTCATCAAAATCCAAGTACTGTTTAAAGTAGACGCATTGACAAAAATGATTTTCGCACTGTATTCAATTGTTTTGTTTGTTTCTGCATCTAAAACGGTAACGCCTGTGGCACGTTTTTTATCCTTATCATATTTAATTTCAGTTACAATACTCCAAGGTCTTAAAGTTAAATTGCCTGTAGCCATTGCTGCCGGTAAAGTTGAAGACTGTGTACTAAAGTATCCACCAAATGGACAACCTAACCAACATTTATTACGGAACTGACAACCAGGGCGACCCATATGAGGCACTGTAATATTTGCTGTACGTCCAATAATTAAATGACGCTCTCCTTTAAATTCTTTTTTTAATCTTTCCGCAACGTCTTTTTCCACACAGGTTAAATCCATAGGAGGTAAAAATTGACCATCTGGTAAAACAGCCAATCCATC
>Ga0209188_1000045_pt1 | contig 139086 bp, 133 predicted proteins | sample C_130625_EF_Meta_FD_187307 | JGI IMG/M metagenome (GOLD analysis project Ga0209188, IMG submission 187307) | Freshwater microbial communities from Lake Croche, Canada to study carbon cycling - C_130625_EF_MetaG (SPAdes) (version 2) | ecosystem: Environmental > Aquatic > Freshwater > Lake... | reverse complement strand
ATCAGGCTTTCAGTGAACTGCATCAGGTCTTGGTAATTCCAATAGGCCGCGTAAAACTCCATCATGGTGAATTCGGGGTTGTGCCGCACGGAAATACCTTCATTGCGGAAGTTGCGGTTGATTTCGAACACCCGCTCAAACCCACCTACCAACAGCCGCTTCAAGTACAACTCAGGCGCTATGCGCAAAAACATTTGCTGATCGAGTGCGTTATGGTGGGTCTCGAACGGCCTGGCATTGGCTCCCCCTGGGATGGGGTGCAACATAGGTGTTTCCACTTCCAAAAAACCATGGTTCACCATGAACTCGCGAATACCGCTGACCGCTTTGCTGCGCGCTATAAAGCGCTGGCGGGCGGTGTCGTCGGTGATCAAGTCGATATAGCGTTGGCGGTATTTGATTTCTTGGTCATGGATGCCGTGGAATTTGTCGGGCAGGGGCCGCAGGCTTTTGGTCAGCATGCGAAGGGAAGTGACGTGCACCGACAATTCGCCGGTTTTGGTTTTGAACACATAGCCTTCACAGCCCACGATGTCGCCCAAATCCCAGTGCTTGAAGTCTTCATAAACCTCTGTGCCTACTTCCTCACCTTTGACATACACCTGCATGCGCTCGGTGCTGTCTTGCAAAGTGGCAAAACTGGCCTTGCCCATGACACGCTTTAAAACCATGCGACCGGCAATACGTACTGTGTGTTTTTCCTCTGCTAGCACCTCGGCGGTTTTGGCACCGTGCGCGGTATGCAGGGCTTGCGCGTGATGCGCTGGTTTGAAATCGTTGGGGAAAGCCACCGGGCCGCCTGAGGCTTGGCGAGCGCGCATGGCGCTCAATTTCTCGCGACGTTCTGCGATGAGTTGGTTTTCGTCTTGGGGTTCGGGGGAGGTTGTGTTTTGGGACATCCAAGGATTCTAAGAGTTCGCAGACAATACAAGCTGTCCCCTAGCAGAACACATTCCAACACCATGAGCGACACGCCCACCCGACCCGAACTGCCCGACCGTTTGTCTATCGATGCACGCAGCCCTCACTATGTAGAAGCGGTGTTCCACCACGACATTGGTATTCGCTTTAACGACAAAGAGCGCCACGATGTGGAGGAGTACTGCATCAGCGAGGGCTGGGTTAAGGTTCCTGCCGGCAAAACCTTGGACCGCAAAGGCAAGCCTTTGCTGATTACCTTAAAGGGCAGGGTAGAGGTGTATTACCGCTGATATCAGGCGACTGAATCTGCAGGTTGCTTGGTCAGCATGGCCAAAGCATTGGCAATGGTTTTGCGCAGGTCCCGGCGGTCGCAAATCAGGTCGAGTGCGCCTTTTTCCAGCAAAAACTCTGAACGCTGAAACCCCTCGGGCAGGGTCACGCGCACCGTGCTCTCAATCACCCTTGGCCCCGCAAAACCAATCAGTGCTTTGGGTTCGGCAATCACCATGTCGCCCATGAAAGCAAAGCCGGCCGACACACCTCCCATGGTGGGGTCGGTCAGCACGCTGATATAGGGCAGCCCTTTTTGCGCCAAACGGGTGAGGGAGGCATTGGTTTTGGCCATTTGCATCAGCGACAACAAGCCCTCTTGCATGCGTGCGCCACCGGTGGCGGTGAAACAAATGAAAGGCACTTTTTGTTCGATGGCGGTATGCACGCCGCGCACAAAACGCTCGCCAACCACCGAGCCCATAGAGCCACCCATGAAGTCGAACTCGAAACAAGCCACCACCAGATTGATGCTGTGCACCGCACCGCCCATGACCACCAAGGCATCGGTCTCGCCGGTGTTCTCTAAAGCTTCTTTCAAGCGCTCGGGGTATTTGCGACTGTCCTTGAATTTCAAGGGGTCCATGGGCAAAACTTCTTGGCCAATTTCATAACGGCCTTCGGGATCGAGAAAAGCGTCTAAACGCTTTCTGGCGGAAATACGGTGATGGTGACTGCACTTAGGACAGACGTTTTGGTTTTCTTCCAAATCGTTTTTGTAGAGCACGGTCTCGCAGCTGGGGCACTTAACCCACAAGCCTTCAGGCACGCTACGGCGGTCCGCGGGATCGGTTTGCTGGATTTTGGAGGGCAGCAGTTTTTCTAGCCAGCTCATCGGTATTCCTTAATCAAAGTCCAGAGTCATTATGCGTCGAGTGCTTGGCGAATCTCGGCCATGAAGCTGCGCGCTTGTTCGGGTGCTTGGCCCGGGGCGGCGGCCTCGACCAGCTGAATCAGTTTGCTGCCAATCACCACCGCGTCGGCCACTTGACCGATGGTGCGCGCCGTGGCTGCGTCGCGTATGCCAAAGCCTACGCCAACGGGGATGTGAACATGCTGGCGGATGCGCGGCAGCATGGCTTCGACCTCGTCGGTATTGAGAGCTCCTGAGCCGGTCACGCCTTTGAGAGAAACGTAATACACATAACCGCTGGCCACCTCAGCGACTTGGCGCATACGCAGTTCGGTGCTGGTGGGGGCGAGCAAGAAAATCAAGTCCATGTGGTGCGCACGCAAGCTGGCGGCAAATTCCACGCACTCTTCGGGTGGGTAGTCAACAATGAGCACGCCGTCCACGCCAGCGGCAGCAGCGTCTTGCACAAAACTGTTGACGCCGTGCTGGAGGTTGTAGCTCTCCACCGGATTGGCGTAACCCATCAACACAATGGGCGTGGCGCTGTCGGTTTGGCGAAACTCACGCACCATGGCCAGCACCTCGCCCATGCCCACGCCGTTTCGCAGTGCGGCTTCACCGGCTTTTTGGATCACCGGACCGTCGGCCATGGGGTCGCTAAAGGGCACGCCCAGTTCGATGATGTCAGCCCCACCTTGCACCAGCGCATGCATGAGCGCCAAGGTTTGCGAAGGTTCGGGAAAACCGGCCATGAGGTAAGGAATCAAGGCTTTACGCTCGGCACTTTTGAGGGCCGCCATCACTGGCGAGATGCGGCTCATGCTCGGCTCCCGTTCAATGCAGCCAGCGAAATGGCGTGCTCGCCTTTGACCGTTTGACCTTGGCAGCTGGGTCGGCAAAAGAAGTCGGCGTTGGACAAATCGGCCACCGTGCCAATGTCTTTGTCTCCACGGCCCGACAGGTTGACCAAGATGGACTGCTGTGGCGTCATGGTTTTGGCCAGCTTCATGGCATGGGCCACCGCATGGCTAGATTCAAGTGCAGGGATGATGCCCTCGGTGCGGCACAGGTAATGAAAAGCATCCAGTGCTTCTTGGTCGGTGACGCCTACATATTCGGCGCGTCCAATGTCTTTCAAAAACGCGTGCTCGGGGCCAACACCTGGGTAGTCAAGACCGGCGCTGACCGAATGGGTTTCGGTGATTTGTCCGTTGGCGTCTTGCAGCACATAGGTGCGGTTGCCATGCAGCACACCAGGCACGCCGCGCTGCAGTGAAGCCGAGTGCCGGCCCGAGTCCATGCCTTCGCCAGCGGCTTCAATGCCAATCAGTCGGGTTTTTTCAAACGGTATGTAAGGGTAAAAAATACCCATGGCGTTGGAGCCGCCACCCACACAGGCCAGCACCGCGTCGGGTTGCAGTCCGTGGTGCATGTTCGGCATTTGGCTGATGCATTCTTCGCCAATCACGCTTTGAAAATCGCGCACCATCATCGGGTAGGGGTGAGGACCCGCCACCGTGCCGATGATGTAGAAAGTGTTGTCCACATTGGCCACCCAGTCACGCATAGCTTCATTCAGCGCGTCTTTGAGGGTTTTGCTGCCCGACTCTACCGGCACCACCGTGGCACCCAGCAGCTTCATGCGGTAGACATTGGGGCTTTGGCGTTTCACATCTTCGCTGCCCATGTAGACCACGCACTCTAAGCCGTACCGCGCACAAATGGTGGCGGTGGCCACGCCGTGCTGTCCTGCACCGGTTTCGGCAATCACGCGGGGTTTCCCCATGCGTTTGGCCAGCATGGCTTGGCCAATGGTGTTGTTGATCTTGTGCGCTCCCGTGTGGTTGAGGTCTTCACGTTTCAAGTAAATCTGCGCGCCGCCCATTTCCCGGCTGATGCGGGCTGCATGGTAGATGGGGGAAGGGCGTCCCACAAAATGCGCCAATTCCGATTTGAATTCGGCAATGAAGGCGGGGTCGTTTTGGTACTGGGCGTAAGCATCTTTCAGCTCTTCGATGGCATGGGTCAGCGTTTCGCTGATAAAACTGCCGCCGTAAATGCCGAAGTGGCCGCGGGCATCGGGTTGTTGGTAATTAGACATCTCAAATATCCTGAAACTGACAAAAATTAGACAAGCGCAGTAGCTCTGACCGCTTGCACGAAAGCGTGGATTTTGTCGGTGTCTTTGATGCCCTTGGCGCTTTCTACGCCCGAGCTGACATCAACTGCTAACGACAATCCGCGCGCATACAAGGCGCGAATGCCGTCGCCCACGTTTGCAGGTGTGAGTCCACCAGACAAAACGAGGTGAGCATTGACGTTTATTGGAAGCTGTGACCAAGGAAATGTGCTGCCACTGCCGCCGTAGCTGTCGACCAAGGTGTCTAGCAACAGGGCATGGGCATGAGAATATTGAGAAGCGTATTTTAAGAGGTCAAAAGGCAATGTGTTCTCAGGGGTTTCCTTGGGGATGCGCGCCACGCGAATCCAGCGCCGCCCTAAGCGTGTTGCAAGCTCATGGCAAAAAGCAGGCGTTTCATCACCGTGAAACTGCAACCAAGCCCCAGGCACCATTGCGGCGGCATGTTCAACCTCAGCAGCCGAGGCATTCACAAACAGCAAAACGGGTGTGACAAACGCCGGCAACAAACCAGCTAAGGTGGCGGCACGCTCGGGGCTTACATAGCGAGGACTGGCTGGGTAAAGCACAAAACCGATGGCGCTCGCGCCGGCAGCTGCTGAGGCAATCACGTCTTGCTCGCGGGTCAGACCACAGATTTTGATGGGGATGGTGTTCATGGGGTGAGTCCTGGCAGGCTATCGTACGCCGCGGTGCGCGCAGGCAACCCCCAGTTGTTGTCATACACCGGACCCAAAAAATAAAGCCCATCGGGTGAAAAAGTGGGTGCTGCCGCGTCACGGTTTCGGGCTTGCAACACTGTTTGCATCCAATCGGGCGCTTGCAAGCCTTGACCAATTGCCACAAAGCAGCCCATCAGGTTGCGGATCATGTGATGCAAAAAAGCCGATGCTTGGAAATCAAAACGCCAGTAGGCGGTGTCTGGGCCTTGGCTGATGCGCTGAATATCGATACGCATCATGTGTTTAACCGGACTGAGGGCTTGACAGCTGGAGGCTCTGAAAGAAGTGAAATCGTGTTCGCCCAGCAAACACTTGGCAGCCTGCTGCATAGGCTCCATGTGCATAGGCCTGTAAACCCACCCCACCCGACCTGCTTCCAAGCTTGGGCGAACCGGCGACTGCAAAACAATATAGGCATAGCGCCTAGAGCTTGCATGGGCACGGCAGTGGAAGTTGGAGGGAACCGTTTGGGCCCATTGCACAGCGATGTCGGTGGGTAAAAAATTGTTGGTGCCTCGCACCCAACTTTGCATATCGCGATCTAAGAGGGTGTCGAAATGCACGACTTGCATCAGGCCATGCACACCCGAGTCGGTTCGGCCTGCACACAAGGTGCGTATAGGCACAGTGGCAAATGCCGATAAGGCGACTTCTAGGCGATCTTGTACGGTTTTGCCATTGGGCTGGCTTTGCCAGCCTTCATAATGTTGACCCGCGTAACTCAAACCCAGCGCCACGCGCATTGGCGTCACGTGCGTTCTTGTAACCAGCGTAACGCCCGTTCGCGGGTTTCACCGTGGGTTTGGTCGGCCACTTCTTGGGCCAAGGCGCGACCGGTTTGACGCTGACCCAGTTTCCACAGTTCATCAGCCAAATCGAGACGAACTTGGAACGGGTCTTCGCTCAAGGGGGCGACGTTGCTCATGGACGTGACGGGCGAACTGGGATGATAAGACGCATTGAAAGCCGGTGGAGGCGCAGGGGGGGGCGTCGGCTTTGGCTGCGGCACGGTCGTTGTATGAGGCGCCAAGTCCAAATCAAAATCGATGTGCATTTCTCGCGGCGTGTCGGGCGATGGGCCGGGACCTGATTTGAAGTCCAAGTCGGGGTCGTCGCCTAAGGTGTCGGGGGCTTGGCGGCGCTTATCGCGCAACAAGGTCAGGCTCACCAACAAAGCGGCAGTGACCGCAATGCCGGCAATCACTTCAAACATATAGTGTTTGAGCCAAGCCAGAAAATCTTGGGCAAAAGCGGGTAGGTTGGAAAGGCTGGTTGACAAACCATCTTGCATTTTGCTCGCAGACTGCGAGATGGAATCGAGTTCGGAGACGTTTTTGGAAACCTCTTGGTTGCGTTGGGCCGCCTGATCTGACTCCAGTTTTTCCTTGACCTGATCAGATTCTGCAGTACCGGGCTTGCTGAGCTTTAACTGGTCAGGGGACTTTTCAGCTTTGTTTTCAACCTGCGCTGTTAAGCCACCTTTTGACTCACGTTCGTTGGCATCGGCGAGCTTGGTCTTGCCCGTTTGACCGGCCAATTGCGAGCGGTAAGCGTCAAAGTCCAAGGCTTGCAATCGGATGTCTGCCCGTGCTTGTTTGCGGTCAATAGAGGCCGCGTCTTCTTCGGTGGGCATACTGATGAGAGCGCCAGCCTTGAGACGGTTGACATTGTTGTCAACAAAAGCCTTGGGGTTGTTACGTAACAAAGACATCAGCAACTGATCTAAAGAGACTTCACCGCCTGGGGAGTTTGACATCACCAATTCACTGGCTGTATCACCCTTGACGACCTCAATGGTTGCGCCGCGTTTACTGACGACACCGCTGTCGGGCTTTGGCTTGGGTTCTGCTTTGGCTACAGCTTCTTTGGGGGGTATTGGCAAAGGTGCGGGACGTGGAGGGGGCGCAACTGCGGCCGGCTTTTCAGCCGGTAAAGGCGCTGAATTGGTCGGGGGTCTATCGCTATTGGCAGCCACAGACGGTTCGGGCGCTTGCCCTGTACCCAAAGGAAAACCGAGGTTGCGAAAGGCTCGGCCAGTGGCCCAGCGAAATTCAATCAGTAAATCGACATAGCCATCGGTGATAGCCTGAGTGCCTTGAAACTGCATCAAGTACACATCATCTCCCTTGCGCACCAAGGTGACCGCTACATTGTCAAGCCCCCCTACACGGTTGATTTGGGCCGCTTGGTAAACCGTGGTACTGGCCAAATTAGCTTGAAATTCTTGAGCTTCTTGTGCTGACAGCTCACTGATTTGAACTTCAAGCTTCAAGGGTTCGCCAAGCTTGGATTGAATCTGTGGACGTCCGAGTTGCAAGGCCAGCGCATTGCTGGCAATAAAAAAAAGTAGAAAACTGAATAACCAACGCAGGAACTGAGGAATTTGGGGCGGCTGGAACATTGAATAGTTTCTCTTGCGGCTTAGGATGCGGATATCATAATTGAAATGAACGCTTTTTATTGAATTTCAGGCTTTCAGCAAAATTCTCAACATACGACGCAAAGGCTCAGCTGCACCCCACAGCAATTGGTCGCCGATGGTGAATGCACCCACATACTCGGGACCGAACGCCATTTTGCGTATACGACCTACTGGAACAGTCATGGTTCCGGTCACAGCCACAGGCGTTAAGTGTTGCAAACTCGCTTCACGGGTGTTGGGCACCACTTTCACCCATTCGTTGTCGGCGGCGATCATGGCCTCTATGTCAGCCACTGGTACGTTCTTCTTCAATTTGAAGGTGAGAGCCTGGCTGTGGCAGCGCATGGCGCCCACGCGCACACAAAAACCATCGACCGGCACGGCGGGGGTGGCAAACCCAGTCCCTTGACCCAAAATTTTGTTGGTCTCCGCCATGCCTTTCCACTCTTCTTTGGACGTGCCCCAAAAGTCGTCGCCTTCTTTTTTGCCAATCCCTAAGTCTTTGTCGATCCAAGGAATCAGCGAACCGGCCAAGGGGACACCGAAGTTATCGGTCTCTGCGGCCGAGAGTGCGCGTTGTTTGGCAATCAGTTTACGGTCAATTTCCAAAACAGCGCTCTTGGGGTCGTTCAACAGATCTTTCACCTCGGCATGCAGTGTGCCAAATTGGGTCAGCAATTCGCGCATGTGCGCCGCGCCACCGCCTGAGGCGGCTTGGTAGGTTAGGGTGCTCATCCATTCCACCAAACCGGCTTTGTACAAAGCGCCCACGCCCATCAGCATGCACGACACCGTGCAGTTGCCGCCCACCCAATTGAGGCCGCCCTTAGCAAGCGCGTTTTCGATCACCGGCAGGTTCACCGGGTCGAGAATGATGACGGCGTCGTCTTGCATGCGCAGTGTGGAGGCCGCGTCAATCCAGTGGCCTTTCCAACCCGCGCTGCGCAACTTGGGAAACACCTCAGCGGTGTAATCGCCGCCTTGGCAGGTGATGATGATGTCGCAAGCTTTCAGAGCGTCGATGTCGAGGCCATCGAGCAGCTTGGTTTCGTTTTTGGCCATGGCAGGCGCTGAGCCCCCCGCATTGGAGGTGGAGAAGAATACCGGTTCGATCAAGTCGAAGTCTTTTTCGGCTTGCATGCGGTCCATCAAGACCGAGCCGACCATGCCACGCCAGCCGACCAAGCCGACTCTGTTTCCAATTTTTTTCATTGTGTTGCCCTTTCAATCAAAGTGTTTTGATCCCCGGCTCGTCTGGCCGGGAAGGGCGCGACGAACCGAAGCCTTTAGGTGGTTGTCTTGGTGGTTTTGGAGATAGCGCGCATAAACACAAGGCCAGCAGTGCTGGCTTTATAAGGTGTGAGTGTGTGGGCGTAAAACATACTAAATATTCTAACCTTGGTTTTACTGCGCCAAAAATCCACCATCAATCGCCAGCGTGTGGCCCGTCACCATGCTGGCTGCAGGGCTGGCAAGGTAGATCACGCCACCCACAATTTCACCCACTTCGGCAATGCGGCCCATGGGCGTCATGGCGTTGAGTTTGCCCAGTAACTCAGGGTTATCGGTCAAGGGCTTGATGAAATCGGTGCGCACCCATGTAGGTGCAATCGCATTCACGCGAATACCCTCGTGTGCCCATTCCACTGCCAGTGAGCGCGTCAGGTTGACTACCGCGCCTTTGGTCGATTGGTAAGAGATATTCGGGTAAAGCCCACCGCCAGACAGTCCCATGATGGAAGCTGTATTGATGATGCAGCCACTTTGGCGCTTGACCATATGCCGTGCAGCCAGGCGCGCGCACAAAAACACGCCCGTTAGATTGACGTCAAGCACCTTGTTCCAATCTTCCAGGGACAAGTCCAGCGAGGGTTTGCGTATGGCCAACCCCGCGTTGTTGAACAAGCAGTCAATCCGCCCACTGCGCTCTACCACCGCTTGCATGGCGGCTTCCACGCTGTCCTCGTCAGTGACATCCACCGTGTAGCCGTGGGCAGTGAAGCCTTGCTCACTTAACTGCTTTGCCAGTTCATGCACGGCATCGGCATCGCGATCGAAGAGGGCAATATGCGCACCCGATTGCGCCATGCCCCTGGCCACCGCCGCGCCTATGCCGCGTGCGCCGCCAGTAATGATGGCGGTTTGACCTTGGAGTGAAAACGCTGTCGCTGGATTGAATTCAAAGACAGGCTGTGTCATGCACTCAAAGCCTTCACCACCGCATCGCCCATTTGCGCGGTGCCCACTTGGGTCGTGCCTTCGCTGTAAATGTCGCCGGTGCGCAGTCCTTGGGCCAAGACTTTTTTCACGGCATCTTCGATGCGCACCGCTGCGGCTTCTTGGTTCAGACTAAAGCGCAGCATCATGGCGGCGCTCAAAATGGTGGCCAAGGGGTTGGCCACGCCTTTGCCGGCGATGTCGGGTGCGCTGCCGTGGCTGGGTTCGTACAAGCCTTGGTTGCTGGCATTCAAAGAAGCTGAGGGCAGCATACCGATGGAACCGGTCAACATGGACGCCTCGTCGCTCAAAATATCGCCAAACATATTGCCGGTCACCACCACATCAAAGCGCTTGGGCTCTTTCACCAATTGCATGGCAGCGTTATCTACATACATATGGTCGAGTGCCACATCGGGGTAATCTTTGTGCACTTCGGTGACTATGTCTTTCCAAAACTGGAAGGTCTCCAACACATTTGCTTTGTCCACGCTGGTCACGCGCTTGCTGCGTTTACGCGCCGCTTCAAAAGCCACGCGGGCAATGCGCTCTACCTCGGGGCGGGTGTAACGCATGGTGTCAAAGGCTTCTTCGGCGCCGGCGAACGCGCCGTCAGGCGACACGCGGCGACCGCGTGGTTGGCCAAAGTAAATATCGCCCGTGAGTTCGCGGATGATGAGTATGTCTAAGCCGGCAATCAACTCGGGCTTCAAGCTAGAAGCGTTCACCAGTTCTTTGTAGCAAATGGCGGGGCGAAAGTTGGCAAAGAGCCCTAAGTTCTTGCGCAAACCCAAAATGGCTTGTTCAGGGCGCAAGGGGCGATCCAAGGTGTCGTATTTCCAGTCGCCAACGGCGCCAAACAAAATCGCGTCTGATGCTTTGGCCAAGTTCAAGGTGGCCTCGGGCAAGGGGTGGCCATGGGCATCGTAAGCAGCACCACCGACCAAGGCGGTTTCCATCTCAAACTTCATGTCCAAAGCGTTCAAAACTTTCACTGCCTCAGCAACGATTTCGGTGCCAATGCCGTCACCTGGCAATACTGCGATTTTCATGGTGTGCTTTCAGTCAGGGTGTGCGCCAACCAAGGCTTGGCGGCCAAGCGGGCGGCTTCAAATGCGCGAATTTTGTCGGCATGTTTGAGGGTCAGGCCAATGTCGTCTAGACCGTTAATCAGGCAATATTTGCGAAAGGCTTGCACTTCAAAAGCGATTTCCTCTCCTTGGGGGCGCACCACCACTTGGCGATCCAAATCCACAGTGAGTTGGTAGCCAGGGAATGCGAGCACTTCGTTGAACAACAAGTCAATCGCCGCTTCGGGCAACACGATGGGCAGCAAGCCATTTTTAAAACAGTTATTGAAAAAAATGTCGGCAAAGCTGGGCGCGATGACTGCGCGAAAGCCGTATTGGTCTATGGCCCAAGGCGCGTGCTCGCGTGAGGAGCCGCAGCCAAAATTTTTGCGGGCCAGCAACACAGACGCGCCTTTGTATCTGGGCTGGTTCAGCACAAAGTCGGGGTTGGGCTTGCGGCTGGCGGGGTCCATGCCGGGCTCACCTTTATCAAGGTAGCGCCATTCGTCAAACAAGTTGGGGCCAAAGCCGGTTTTTTTGATGGACTTTAAAAACTGCTTGGGGATGATGGCGTCGGTGTCGACGTTCTCGCGGTCCATGGGGGCCACGGTGCCTTTGTGGAGGGTGAATTTTTGCATGTGGGTTCCTCAGGCGAACTTGCGCACGTCGACAAAGTGACCGTGAATGGCTGCGGCTGCGGCCATGGCGGGGCTGACCAAATGCGTGCGCCCGCCGTTGCCTTGGCGGCCTTCGAAGTTGCGGTTGGAGGTGGAGGCGCAACGCTCACCAGGTTCAAGCTTGTCGGCGTTCATGGCCAAACACATGGAGCAACCAGGCTCGCGCCACTCAAAACCAGCAGCCTTGAAAATTTTGTGCAAGCCTTCTTGCTCGGCCTGCGCTTTGACCAATCCCGAGCCGGGCACCACCATCGCCAACTTGATGTTCTTGGCTACTTTCTGGCCCAGCTTTTTCACCACAGCGGCCGCTTCACGAATGTCTTCGATACGGCTGTTGGTGCATGAGCCAATGAACACTTTGTCGACAAACAAGTCATTGAGTGCTTTGCCGGGTTGCAAGCCCATGTAGGCGAGTGCGCGCTCAATCGCATCGCGCTTGCTGGCATCTTTTTCTTTGTCGGGGTCGGGCACTCTGCCATTGATGTCAAGCACCATCTCGGGCGAGGTGCCCCAGCTGACTTGCGGCAAGATGTCTTCCGCTTTGAGTTCCACCACCGCGTCAAAGTGGGCGTCGGCGTCAGACTGCAAGGTTTTCCAATAAGCCACGGCTTGGTCCCATTCCACGCCGGTAGGTGAAAGTGGGCGGCCTTTGACATAGGCGATGGTTTTGTCGTCCACCGCCACCAAACCGGCACGCGCACCGCCTTCAATGGCCATATTGCACACCGTCATACGACCTTCCATGCTGAGTGCGCGAATGGCCGAGCCAGCAAACTCAATGGTGTAGCCAGTGCCGCCGGCTGTACCAATTTTCCCGATGATGGCCAGCACCACGTCTTTGCCGGTCACGCCTTTGGCCAGCGTGCCTTCGACCAAGACGCGCATGTTCTTGGCTTTTTTAGCCAGCAAGGTTTGCGTGGCCATCACATGCTCAACCTCAGAGGTGCCAATGCCATGGGCCAGAGCGCCAAACGCGCCATGTGTTGAAGTATGCGAATCGCCACAGACAACGGTCATGCCCGGCAAGGTCGCGCCGTTTTCGGGGCCAATCACATGAACTATGCCTTGGCGTTTGGACATGAATGGAAAAAACGCCGCTGCGCCAAACTCTTTGATGTTGGCGTCCAGCGTGGTGATTTGTTCTTTGCTGATGGGGTCGGTGATGCCGTCATAGCCCAGCTCCCAGCCGGTGGTCGGAGTGTTGTGGTCGGCGGTGGCCACAATGGAGCTCACGCGCCAGACTTTGCGGCCGGCTTGGCGTATGCCTTCAAAAGCTTGTGGGCTGGTCACTTCATGGACCAAATGACGGTCGATGTACAAAACGGCCGTGCCGTCTTCCTCGGTATGGACGACGTGTTCGTCCCAAATCTTGTCGTATAGCGTGCGTCCCATGCGGGTTCCTAGCCTCAATGTTGGCAAAGGTGTTGATTTTAGGCAGTTATCTTCATTGGCTAAACTGGGCTCCTTATAAATAGTGAACTTGAACCCTATGACACAGCGCAAAGGCATTATTTTGGCGGGCGGCTCAGGCACCCGTCTTTACCCTGTCACCCAAGCCATCAGCAAGCAACTCATGCCGGTGTACGACAAGCCCATGGTGTATTACCCGCTGTCCACACTCATGCTCAGCGGTATACGTGAAGTGTTGGTGATTTCTACGCCCCAAGACACGCCACGTTTCGCCGAGTTGCTGGGTGACGGTTCGCAATGGGGCATGCACATCGAGTATGCGGTGCAGCCCAGCCCCGACGGTTTGGCGCAGGCCTTCACCATTGGCAAAAATTTTGTTAACCAACAACCTAGCGCTTTGGTGCTGGGCGACAATATTTTTTATGGCCATGACTTGGTCAAACAGTTGTACAGTGCCGACCAAGGCAAGCAAGGGGCCACCGTGTTTGCTTACCATGTCCACGACCCCGAACGCTATGGCGTGGTGGCCTTTGATGAACAACAACGCGCCATCAGCATCGAGGAAAAACCTCTGAAGCCTAAATCCAATTACGCGGTGACCGGTTTGTATTTTTATGACGAACAAGTGTGTGAGATTGCTTCCTCAATCAAGCCATCGGCGCGAGGGGAGTTGGAGATCACCGACGTCAATAAGCGTTATTTAGAAATGGGGCAACTCGGGGTGGAAATTATGGGTCGTGGTTTTGCCTGGTTGGACACCGGCACCCATGAAAGCTTGATGGAGGCATCCAGCTTTATTGCCACCTTGCAAAAACGCCAAGGTTTGATGGTGGCCTGTCCCGAAGAAATTGCGTTTCACCAAGGCTGGATTGATGCCTCCCGCTTGCAAAAACTGGGTGAAGCCTTGGCTAAAAATGTCTATGGTCAATACCTTTTGTCATTACTGAAATAACTGCCATGGCTTACCAAGTCATTCCTACTGCATTGCCTGGCGTTTTGATACTCGAGCCCAAGGTGTTTGGCGACGCCCGCGGTTTTTTCTATGAATCTTTCAATGCCCAAGATTTCGCCAAGGCCACTGGATTGGAAGTGACTTTTGTGCAAGACAACCACAGCCGTTCGGCCCAAGGTGTTTTGCGTGGCCTGCACTACCAAATTCAACAACCGCAAGGTAAATTGGTGCGTGTCACCGAGGGCGAAGTGTTTGATGTGGCGGTTGACATACGTCGCTCCTCACCGCATTTTGGGCAATGGGTGGGCGTGCATTTGAGCGCGGACAACAAACGCCAACTCTGGGTGCCGCCTGGCTTTGCCCACGGCTTTGCGGTACTCACCTCAAGCGCTGAATTTTTGTACAAAACCACCGATTACTACGCCCCAGAGCACGAACGCTGCATTGCATGGAATGACCCCAGCTTAGGCATAGCTTGGCCCCTACAAGCCCCACCCTTGTTGGCCGCTAAAGACGCGCAAGCGCCGAGCTTGGCCTTGGCCGAAGTTTTTCTGTGACAAATTTTTGACACATTCCGCCATTAAGATGACATTTTTTCCTGCTAGTAAATTATGAAAATTGCTGTGTTCGGTACGGGTTATGTGGGTTTGGTGCAAGGTGCTGTGTTGGCAGATGCAGGACACACGGTGATATGCGTTGATATTGATGAAAACAAACTTGCACGTTTGCGCAAAGGCGAAATCCCCATTTTCGAACCCGGTCTCGAGCCGATTGTGAAAAGCAATTTTGCCGAGGGTCGTTTGTTGTTCACTTCCGACGCCAAGGAAGCGATTGAGCAAAGCGAGGTGCAATTCATTGCGGTGGGCACGCCGCCCAATGAAGATGGCAGCGCCGATTTAAAGCACGTCTTGGCTGTGGCCAAAACCATTGCCACCCATATGACGGGTTATACCGTGGTGGTTGACAAGTCCACAGTGCCTGTCGGCACGGCCGACAAGGTAAGGGACATGATTGCCCAAACCCTCAAGGCGCGAGGTGCGGACTTCGCTTTTGATGTGGTCTCCAACCCCGAGTTTTTAAAAGAAGGCGCAGCGGTTGCAGACTGCCAACGGCCCGACCGAATCGTGATTGGCACCGAAAGTGCCCAAGCAGAAAACATCTTGCGCGAGTTGTATGAGCCCTTCAACCGCAACCATGACAAAGTGATTGTGATGAATGTGCGAAGTGCCGAACTCACCAAATACGCGGCCAACTGCATGCTGGCCACCAAGATCAGCTTCATGAATGAAATGGCCAACATCGCCGAACTGGTGGGCGCTGATATCGAGTCGGTTCGTCAAGGCATAGGCAGTGACCAGCGCATTGGTTACCACTTCATTTACCCAGGTGCTGGTTACGGCGGCAGCTGTTTCCCCAAAGACGTCAGCGCTTTGGTGAAAACTTCCGAGGGCTTGGGCTACACCCCTTGGATACTCAATGCGGTGGAGTTGCGCAACCAGGCGCAAAAGCATGTGGTGTTTGAGAAAATTCAACGCTATTTCAAAGACGGTCTGAAAAACAAAACCTTCGCTTTATGGGGTTTGTCATTCAAGCCCAATACCGACGATATGCGCGAAGCACCCAGTCGGGTGGTGATGGAAGCGTTGTGGCAAGCCGGTGCGCGTGTGCAGGCATTCGATCCTGCGGCCATGGAAGAAACCCAGCACATCTATGGCGACCGCCCCGACTTGATGCTGTGTGGCACCAAAGAAGCCGCACTGATGGGTGCAGATGCCTTGGTCATCATGACCGAGTGGAAAAACTTTCGTGTGCCAGACTTTGAGCGCATGAAGTCTTCACTGAAAACGCCTGCCATTTTTGATGGCCGCAACTTGTTCGAGCCAGCGCGTATGCGCGAGCGCGGCTTTGACTACTTCAGCATTGGCCGCTGAATTAAAGCGACAGGTTTTGTAAATAGGCCCTGAAATCCCTGCCGGTTTCGGGGTGCTTCAAGGCAAATTCAACGCTGGCTTTTAAAAACCCCAGCTTGCTGCCGCAGTCATATCGCACACCTTCGTAGGCATAGGCATAAACCGCTTCGAGCTTGAGCAAGCTCTGTATAGCGTCGGTGAGTTGGTACTCGCCGCCGGCCCCTGGTTTGAGCATGGAGATGTGCTGAAAAATACTGGGTGTGAAGATGTAGCGACCAACCACACCTTGATCTGAAGGTGCATCCTTGGGGTCTGGCTTTTCCACAATATCGGACAACTTGGTGAGCCGCTCGCCGGCAGATATGCCGGCCACCACGCCATACGACTTGCTTTGTGCGGGTTGAATTTTTTCAACCGCCACCACCGAGGAGCGGTAATGCTCGTAAATGCCCACCAGCTGCTTGAGCACGCCGGGTTGGTGGTCCAGTAAGTCGTCTGCCAGTACCACAGCAAAAGGCTCATTGCCCACCAACGATGCGGCGAAATTGACGGCATGACCCAATCCCAAAGCCTCGGGTTGCCTTACATAAACGCAGTTGACATGCGCGGGTTTGATGTTGCGAACCAAATTCAACAACTCGGTTTTATGCTTGGCTTCGAGTTCGTGCTCGAGTTCAAACGAGCGGTCAAAATGGTCTTCAATGCTGCGTTTGCTGCGACCGGTGACGAAGATCATTTCGGTGATGCCCGCTTCCACCGCTTCTTCAACCGCGTATTGAATCAGCGGTTTGTCCACCACGCAAAGCATTTCCTTAGGGCTGGCCTTGGTGGCGGGCAAAAAACGCGTACCCAAACCCGCCACGGGGAAAACAGCTTTTCTCACAACAGTCATTTCAACCCCTTAGCGCTTGCTCAATTCGGGCACATCGCGCTTGGGCGAGCCGGTGAAAAGTTGGCGCGGGCGACCAATTTTGTATTCTGAGTCACTGATCATTTCATTCAATTGAGCGATCCAGCCCACCGTGCGTGCCAGCGCAAAAATGCCAGTGAACAGGTTCACAGGTATGCCAATAGCACGTTGGACGATGCCAGAATAAAAGTCGACATTGGGGTAGAGCTTGCGAGAAACAAAATACTCGTCTTCTAAGGCAATTTTTTCCAAAGCCTTGGCCAGTTTGAACAAGGGGTCGTTTTCCAAGCCGAGTTCCAGCAAAACTTCGTTACAAGTCTCTTGCATCAATTTGGCACGTGGGTCGTAGTTTTTGTAAACACGGTGACCAAAGCCCATGAGCTTCACGCCAGAATTTTTGTCCTTGACCTTCTCCATGAATTCGCCAACCTTGGCAATGCCGCCGTTGGCCTGGATATGTTCGAGCATGTTCAAACAAGCTTCGTTGGCGCCGCCGTGGGCCGGTCCCCACAAACAAGCCACACCGGCTGCAATAGCGGCAAAGGGGTTGGTGCCAGAAGAGCCGCACAAACGCACGGTGGAGGTGGAGGCGTTTTGCTCATGGTCTGCGTGCAAAGTGAAGATGCGGTCCATGGCGCGTTCGAGCACCGGGTTGACCACATAAGGCTCGCAGGGCGTGCCAAACATCATGCGCAAGAAATTGCCCGCGTAAGACAAATCGTTTTGCGGGTAAAGAAAGGGCTGGCCAACGCCGTATTTGTAGGCCATAGCCACCAGGGTGGGCATTTTTGCAATCAGGCGAATCGCCGCCACTTCGCGGTGCTCGGGATTGTTGATGTCGGTGCTGTCGTGATAGAAGGCGGACAAGGCGCCCACCAAGCCTGTGAGGACGGCCATGGGGTGGGCATCACGGCGAAAACCACGCAAGAAAAACTGCATTTGTTCATGCACCATGGTGTGGTGGGTAACGGTTTGCGTGAACTCGTGTTTGCGATGGGCATCAGGCAACTCACCATAAAGCAGCAAGTGGCAGGTCTCGAGAAAGTTGCAGTTGGTGGCCAATTGTTCGATAGGGTAACCACGGTACAACAGTTCGCCTTTATCGCCATCAATATAGGTGATGGCCGATTGGCATGAAGCGGTGGACAAAAAACCGGGGTCGTAAGTGAACATGCCGGTTTGGCCATAGAGCTTGCGAATGTCCATCACGTCTGGGCCGATGGAGCCGCTGTAGACAGGAATGTCAACGCTGGGTGTGCCATTGCTGAAAGACAAGGTGGCCGAATAGTTTGCGAGTTTCATGGGGTGTTCCTATTGAATAAGGTCGTCATGCCTGTATCAGGCAAAGTAGTGCTTTCACATCTTCTTGTTGAGCAATTGCTTGGCTGTGGGGCCGCCCCAAAAACACATCCAATAAATCGTTGTCTGCCAATTCCATCAATGCATACATGCTGCGTGCGTGACCCACGGTCAGGGACGGGGCATGTCGATTGAAAAATCTCTCGATAAACAAATCGTTCTCCAGCAGACCGCGCCGGCTTCGCCAGCGCAATTTGCTCAGCGCCGAAGAAGGCAGACTGGCCTCGTTGGGCAGCGCATCGAACGATTCGTCAATCATTTAAACCGTGCGACTGACCATCAACTCTTTGATCTTGCCAATCGCCTTGGTGGGGTTTAAACCTTTGGGGCACACATCAACGCAATTCATGATGGTGTGGCAACGAAACAGTCGGTAGGGGTCTTCCAAGTTGTCTAAGCGCTCGGCAGTGGCGTGGTCGCGGCTGTCGGCAATGAAGCGATAGGCTTGCAGCAAACCCGCGGGGCCCACAAACTTGTCGGGGTTCCACCAAAATGAAGGGCAGCTGGTGGAGCAGCTCGCGCACAAAATGCATTCATACAAACCGTCGAGCTCTTCGCGTTCCTTGGGCGACTGCAGGCGCTCTTTTTCGGGCGGCAGCGTGTCATTGACCAAGTAGGGCTTGATGGAGTTGTATTGATTGAAAAACTGCGTCATGTCGACAATCAAGTCGCGCACCACCGGCAAACCAGGCAAGGGCTTCAAAGTGATGACGCCGGGCAGGGTGAGCATATTGGTGAGACAGGCCAGACCGTTTTTGCCATTGATGTTCATGGCGTCTGAGCCACACACACCTTCGCGGCACGAACGGCGGAACGATAAGGTTGGGTCTTGCGCTTTGAGTTTCATCAAGGCGTCAAGCAACATGCGTTCGTGGCCGTCGAGTTCCACCTCGATGGTTTGCATGTAGGGCTTAGCGTCTTTTTCAGGGTCGTAGCGGTAGATTTTGAAGGTGCGTTTCATTTAGAAGGTCCTGACTTTGGGAGGAATGCTTTCGGTGCTCAGCGGTTTCAATTTGACGGGCTTGTAGCTCAGGCTGTTGCTGTCGCTGTGCCACAAACTGTGTTTCAACCACTCTTCATCATTGCGGCCATTGGGGTGCTGCGGTGTGTCAGCGTAATCATCGACGGTGTGAGCGCCACGGCTTTCACGCCTGGCCGCGGCAGACACCATGGTGGCTTGGGCGCACTCGATGAGGTTTTCAACCTCCAAGGCTTCAATCCGCGCAGTATTGAAAATTTGCGACTTGTCTTTCAGGTCAATGGCTTTGACGCGCTCGCGCAAAGCCGCTATCTTGCCCACGCCTTCGTCCAAGCTGGCTTGGGTGCGAAACACCCCAGCATGCTGCTGCATGGTGGAGCGAATATCGTTGGCCACGTCCTGCGCGTATTCACCGCTGCTGGCGTTTTGCAAACGGTCTAAACGTGCCAGTGTGCGATCAGCTGCGTCAGCGGGCAGTGGTTTGTGGTTTTTGTTTTTCTGGTGGAACTCAACAATGTGGTTGCCAGCAGCTTTGCCAAACACCAGTAAATCGAGCAGCGAGTTGGTACCCAAGCGGTTGGCGCCGTGGACAGACACACAAGAGCATTCACCCACCGCATACAAACCGTTGACCACCGCGTTGTGGTCGGTGGCGGTTTGCGTCACCACTTGACCGTGGATGTTGGTGGGGATGCCGCCCATTTGGTAATGGATGGTGGGCACCACGGGGATAGGTTCCTTGGTGATGTCGACGTTGGCAAAATTGTGACCAATCTCATAAACCGAAGGCAGGCGCTTCATGATGGTCTCGGCACCGAGGTGATCGAGCTTCAAATGCACATAGTCTTTGTTGGGACCGCAGCCACGGCCTTCCTTGATTTCTTGGTCCATGCAGCGCGACACAAAGTCGCGTGGTGCCAAGTCTTTCAAGGTGGGCGCATAGCGCTCCATGAAACGCTCGCCCAAGCTGTTGAGCAAGATGGCGCCCTCGCCACGGCAGCCTTCGGTGAGCAACACGCCCGCGCCGGCCACGCCGGTGGGGTGGAACTGCCAAAACTCCATGTCTTCCAGCGGTATCCCGGCCCGCGCAGCCATGCCCAAACCGTCGCCGGTGTTGATGAAAGCGTTGGTAGAGGCGGCAAAAATACGGCCTGCACCGCCCGTGGCCAAGAGCACGGTTTTGGCTTCCAAAATATGCACGTCACCGGTTTCCATTTCCAGCGCGGTCACGCCCACCACATCACCTTCAGCATCGCGAATGATGTCTTGCGCCATCCACTCGACAAAGAAGTTGGTGTGCGATTGGATGTTTTGTTGGTAGAGCGTATGCAACATGGCGTGGCCGGTGCGGTCGGCGGCGGCACAAGCGCGTTGCACTGATTTTTCGCCGTAATTGGCGGTGTGGCCGCCAAAGGGGCGTTGGTAAATCGTGCCATCGGCATTGCGGTCAAACGGCATGCCCATGTGTTCCAACTCGTAAACCACTTTGGGTGCTTCGCGGCACATGTATTCAATAGCGTCTTGGTCGCCCAGCCAGTCCGATCCTTTGACGGTGTCGTAAAAGTGGAAATGCCAGTTGTCCTCGGACATATTGCCAAGCGACGCACCAATGCCGCCTTGCGCCGCCACGGTGTGTGAGCGGGTAGGAAATACTTTGGAAAGCACCGCCACATTCAGGCCAGCGCGTGAGAGTTGCAGTGAAGCTCGCATACCAGAGCCACCTGCACCAACGATGACCACATCAAAGCGGCGACGGGGAAGAGAAGAGCGTGTCATCAATCAAAATCTCCAAAGAACCTGAACCGCCCAAGCCATGCAGGACAGCAACCAAACAATCGTCAAAATGTGCAGGCCCAAGCGCAAACGAACTGGCTTGATGTAGTCCATCCAAATGTCGCGCATGCCTACCCACACATGGTAGGTAAGCGCCACGATAACCGTGAAGGTCAGCGCGCGCATCCATTGCGGGTTGAAGATGCCCGCCCATTTGTCGTAGCCAATCGGGCCACTGGAAAAAATCAGCTGCAAAAGCACCAAAAGAGTGAACAAAGCCATCAAGGTGGCAGTGATGCGTTGGGCCAGCCAGTCGCGTAAACCATAGTGCGCACCTACAACCAAGCGCTTAGAACCGATTGAATTTGTCATGCTGTGTTCCTGAAATCAATAAAGGCCAAACAACTTGGCACCCAGCAGCACGGTCAAACCCAGGCTAAGCGCCAAGGTAAACACTGCGCTGCGCTGGCTAAATGCTTTGTCTACGCTGTGGGTGGCGTCCATGTACAAATGTCGCAAACCCGCAATCAAATGGTGCAAGTAAGCCCAGATCAAAGCCAAAGTTACCAAACTGATGAACCAAGCGGGGTAGATGCCCACGCCTACGTTGAAAGCCGCGCGGAATTTGGCAAAAGAAATTTCAGAAGAAATAGATTTATCAAATAGCCAAATAATGAAGGGCAGTAGCAAAAACATCACCGCTCCGCTGACACGGTGCAAGATGGACACCCAACCCGCAGCTGGCAAACGGTAGGTGGGCAAATCTACAAAAGCATTGATGTTGCGGAATTCAGGCCGGTCTTGGCTGGGTTCGGTCATATTTGGCGCTTTCTGACTTTAAGTGGTTCGCTGGTAAGGGTTGTGGGTGGGGTTGAAGGCCTGTTGTTTTTTATTCTATTGCAATGCACAAAAATAGAAGGCTGAACAGGCTGGTAAGGGGATTCAATTCAGTTCATTGTCGTAAAAGTGTGTGTCCGTTCGGTAAAGGCCTCGGCGCCATTCCATGGGTGTGTCGTGGTAAGTGAAAGACAAGCGCTCCACACTCAACAAGGGGGTGGGGGTGGTGAGTTGCAGCAACCCAGCTTCCTCCTCGCTGGGGTTGACGGCTCTTAAACGCTCTTGCGCACGCACCATGCGGATGCCGAACTCGGTTTCAAACAAAGCGTACATGGGGCCTTGGTCGGCGCTCAAGCGCTCGGCCGTTAAGCCTTTGAAGGGGCCGCCAGGCAGCCAAATTTCTTCCAAAATAGTGGGCACACCAGCAAAAGACAGTACCCGTCGCAGTTGCAACACAGCGTCGCCGCCGCGCAAACTCAAGGCTTTGGCGACATCGGCATTGGCGCGGGTGCGTTTGCAGTCGATGATGAATCGCTGGGCAGGGCCTTGGCTGTTGAGGTCGCCGTTATCGGGCTTGAGCTTCAAAAAACGGTATTGCACCTGACGTTCGGCGTGGGTTGCCACAAAAGTACCCTTGCCTTGGCGTCGAATCAGCAAATTGTTTTGTGCCAATTCGTCAATCGCTTTGCGAACCGTGCCTTGGCTGACTTTGTAACGGGCCGCCAATTCAAATTCACTGGGAATAGGCTCGCCTGGCTTCCATTCGCCGCTTTGCAGGCTTTTCAGGACCAAGCCCTTGATCTGCTGATAAAGTGGGCTGAAAGCAGGCGCGTTCCCTGCTACGGAAGCAGATGTTGGCAGGCTGGTTTCAGTTGTCATGATGGGGTTCAAGTCGGTTTGTCAGGCAAATCGTGGAATCAAGAAGTTATCATATCTTCTATAAGACATATGTCCTGAAGTTGACGCCGGCATATTTGTCATGTTTTGTTTTAATTTACCTTCGGAGATTTTCATGAGTAAAAAACCTGTTCGCGTTGCCGTCACTGGTGCAGCCGGCCAAATTGGATACGCCTTGCTGTTTCGCATCGCCTCAGGCGAAATGCTGGGTAAAGACCAGCCCGTCATTTTGCAATTGCTGGAAGTGCCTGTGGAAGGCCCGCAAAAAGCGCTTAAAGGCGTGATGATGGAACTCGAAGACTGCGCATTCCCCCTGCTGGTGGGTATGGAGGCGCATGGCGACCCGATGACCGCCTTCAAAGACGTGGACTACGCTTTGTTGGTGGGCTCGCGCCCGCGTGGCCCGGGCATGGAGCGCGCCGAGTTGCTGGCCATCAACGGCGCCATCTTCACCGCCCAAGGCAAGGCTTTAAACGCCGTGGCTTCACGCGACGTGAAAGTGCTGGTGGTGGGCAACCCGGCCAACACCAATGCCTACATCGCCATGAAGTCGGCGCCCGACTTGAAACCCGGCAACTTCACCGCCATGCTGCGTTTGGACCACAACCGTGCGGCTTCACAAATCGCCGCCAAGACCGGCAAAGCAGTGGCCGACATTGAAAAATTGTGTGTGTGGGGCAACCACTCGCCCACCATGTATGCCGACTACCGCTTCGCCACCATCCAAGGCGAGTCGGTCAAGGCCATGATCAACGACCAAGAGTGGAATGCCAATGTGTTCTTGCCGACTGTCGGCAAGCGCGGCGCGGCCATCATCGAAGCGCGTGGTTTGTCTTCCGCTGCGTCAGCGGCGAATGCCGCCATCGATCACATGCGCGACTGGGCTTTGGGCACGCACGGCAAATGGGTCACCATGGGCATTCCTTCACAAGGTTGGTATGGCATTCCCAAAGATGTGATGTTTGGTTTCCCCGTCACGTGCGAAAACGGCCAATACAAAGTGGTGGAAGGTTTGGAGATTGACGCTTTCAGCCAAGCCTGCATAGACAAGACTTTGAAAGAGCTGACCGACGAGCAAGCCGGCGTGGCTCACTTGCTTTAACTCGAACTGCTTGCAGCACACATGAAACATCCACGCGACGTCTTGCTAGGGGCGCAAGCCGCGGCAAGGCGTCTGCCTGTGTGCGACCACTACAGCGGGGTCGAGGCACGCATGCGCAAAAGCCTGCAACTGCAAGCGGAGTTGCACCAAGAGTTTGGTGTGGGCGTGATGGACGTCACCCTCGATTGCGAAGACGGTGCGCCTGTGGGTGGCGAGAACGAGCATGCGCACTTGGTCACCGAATTGGCCTTGGCAGCCGACCCTGCAGCGAGGGTGGCGGTACGTGTGCATGCGGTTGACCATCCCGCTTTTCAGGCCGATATACATACCTTGGTGGGTCAGGCCGCTGGGCGTTGGTGCCACATCATGCTGCCAAAGGTCGAGACGGTGGCGGATATTCATGCTGCATTGCAAACCATTGATGCTGCCGGTGGCTCGCATATTCCCGTTCATGCTTTGATCGAGTCGCCGCTGGCCGTGCACCATGCTTTTGACATCGCGGCCCATCCCCGCGTTGAGTCTTTGAGTTTTGGGCTGATGGATTTCGTGTCTTCGCATGGTGGCGCCATTCCTGCTTCTGCCATGGGCATGGTTGGGCAGTTCAGTCACCCTTTGGTGGTGCAGGCCAAATTGGCCACCGCCAGTGCCTGCCACGCCCATGGCAAAACTCCCTCACATTGCGTGGTCACCGAATTCAAAGATGTGCAAGCCCTGCAGCATTGCGCCAAGCGTGCTGCCAACGAATGGGGTTTCACCCGCATGTGGAGTATTCATCCCAGCCAAGTCAGACCCCTGTTGGCTGCCTTCTCACCAGCGCCTGGCGACATAGCGCAGGCCGCAGAGATTTTGCAAGCAGCAGCCCAAGCAGATTGGGCGCCTATTCAATGGGGCGGTCAATTGCATGACCGCGCAAGTTTCCGTTTTTACTGGTCAGTGTTAGAAAGAGCACATGCCACGGGGCAAGCTTTGCCCGAGCAGGCTTTGGGGTATTTTCAAGCATGAACAAAGGAAACGGCATGAGACATTCGCTGCGGGCTTGGTTCAGTTACACGCTGCTCTTTTTCGTTTGGCCTGTGCATGCTTTGGACGACGTGTTGGCCATCGCCGCGCATGTGCATACCGGCATGCTGGTGTGCGAAAACCGAAAAACCATCATGCTGTGGCCAGACACAGCCTTGCCAGGTCGTTTTATTTTGAAGATGAACAAAACCGTTTTTCGCCTCACGCCTGTGGCCTCTGATTCGGGGGCGGTGCGCTTGGAGAATGACACAACCGGCATCATTTGGATTCAGACCGATGAGAAATCCATGCTGTTGGACTCGCACCTCTCCAAACGTTTGGCCGATGGATGTCAAAGCCCTGCACAGAAAACTGCCGCCCAACAATTACCCGCTTCCTCCCGCTTAGATTTGCTAGAAGCCTCTTCAAACAACCGTTAATTTTTCTGGAGCCTGAGATGTTGAAAACCTACCGTGACCATGTGGCCGAACGTGCTGCCCAGGGCATTCCCCCTTTGCCTTTGAGTGCCAAACAAACTGGCGAGCTCATCGAGTTCTTGAAAAACCCGCCCAAGGGCGAAGAGGCTACTTTGCTTGAATTGATCACGCACCGTGTACCCGCCGGCGTGGACGACGCCGCAAAAGTTAAAGCCTCTTATTTGGCAGCAGTTGCGCACGGCACAGAAAAATGCACATTGTTGTCAGCTGAAAAAGCCACCGAACTGCTGGGTACCATGCTGGGCGGCTACAACCTCACGCCCCTCATCGATTTGCTCGACCACCCAAGCTGCGCCCCGATTGCTGCCGAAGGTTTGAAGAAAACTTTGTTGATGTTCGACCAGTTCCACGATGTGAAGGAAAAAGCCGACAAAGGCAATGCCTTGGCCAAAGCCGTGGTGCAATCTTGGGCCGATGCCGAGTGGTTCACCAGCCGCCCCGAAGTGCCCACCAGCATCATATTGACCGTGTTGAAAGTCACTGGCGAGACCAACACCGATGACTTATCTCCCGCGCCTGATGCTTGGAGTCGCCCCGACATTCCCTTGCATGCCTTGGCCATGCTTAAAAACAAACGCGACGGCATCACGCCTGAAGAAGACGGCAAACGTGGCCCTGTCAAGTTCATTGAAGACTTGCGTGCACGTGGCCACTTGGTGGCTTATGTGGGCGATGTGGTGGGCACCGGTTCGAGTCGCAAGTCGGCCACCAACAGCGTGTTGTGGTTCACTGGCGAAGACATTCCCTTCGTGCCCAACAAGCGTTTTGGTGGCGTGTGTTTGGGCAGCAAAATCGCCCCGATTTTTTATAACACCATGGAAGACGCAGGTGCTTTACCCATTGAGCTCGATGTCAACCAAATGAACATGGGTGACGTCATCGAGTTGCGCCCTTATGAGGGCAAGGCTTTGAAAGACGGCAAGGAAATTGCCAACTTCACCGTGAAAAGCGAGGTGCTGTTTGACGAGGTGCGCGCTGGTGGGCGCATTCCCCTCATCATCGGCCGCGGCCTCACCGCCAAAGCGCGTGAAGCCTTGGGACTGCCCGCATCCACATTGTTTCGTTTGCCGGCTGTTCCCCAAGGCCACGGCAAAGGTTTCACGCTGGCGCAAAAAATGGTCGGTCGCGCCTGCGGTTTGCCAGAAGGTCAGGGCGTGTTGCCCGGCACGTACTGCGAGCCACGCATGACCTCGGTGGGTTCACAAGACACCACCGGACCCATGACCCGCGACGAGCTGAAAGACTTGGCCTGCTTGGGCTTTAGCGCCGACTTGGTGATGCAGTCGTTTTGCCATACAGCGGCTTACCCCAAGCCCGTGGATGTGAAGATGCACCACGAGTTGCCCGAGTTCATCAGCAACCGCGGCGGCATCAGTTTGAAGCCCGGCGACGGCATCATCCACAGTTGGCTCAACCGCATGTTGTTGCCCGACACCGTGGGCACGGGGGGCGACAGCCACACCCGCTTTCCTGTGGGTATCAGCTTTCCCGCAGGCTCGGGCTTGGTGGCGTTTGCCGCGGCTACAGGTGTGATGCCACTCGATATGCCTGAGAGCGTGTTGGTGCGTTTCAAAGGCCAGATGCAACCCGGCGTTACCTTGCGCGACTTGGTGCATGCCATTCCGCTGTATGCCATCAAAAAGGGTTTGTTGACAGTGGAGAAAAAGGGCAAGAAAAATATTTTTTCTGGCCGTATTTTAGAAATTGAAGGCCTGCCCGACTTGAAGGTGGAGCAAGCCTTTGAGTTGTCCGATGCGTCCGCCGAGCGCAGCGCTGCCGGTTGCACCGTGCACCTGAACAAAGAGCCCATCATCGAGTACATCAACAGCAATATCGTGTTGCTGAAAAACATGATCGCCCAAGGCTATGCAGACCCTCGCACTATTGGCCGACGCATACAAGCCATGGAAGTTTGGTTGGCCAATCCGCAACTCTTGCAAGCCGACAAAGACGCCGAGTACACCGAGGTGATAGAGATCGATTTGAGCGAGATCAAAGAGCCCATCGTGTGCTGCCCCAACGACCCCGATGACGCCAAAACCTTGAGTGATGTGGCGGGCGCCAAAATCGACGAGGTGTTCATTGGTTCGTGCATGACCAACATCGGCCACTTCCGTGCGGCTTCCAAATTGCTGGAAGGCAAGCGTGACATTCCGGTGAAACTCTGGATGGCGCCGCCCACCAAAATGGATGCGCAGCAACTCACCGAAGAAGGCCATTACGGCGTGTTTGGCAATGCCGGTGCACGCATGGAAATGCCGGGTTGTTCGTTGTGCATGGGCAACCAAGCGCAGGTGAAAGAGGGCGCAACAGTGATGTCGACGAGCACGCGCAACTTCCCCAACCGCTTAGGCAAAAACGCCAATGTGTATTTAGGCTCGGCCGAGTTGTCAGCAATCTGTTCCAAGCTCGGGCGCATCCCCACCCAAGCCGAGTACTTGGCCGACATGGGCGTTATCAATGCCGACGGCAGCAAGATTTACAAGTACTTGAATTTCGATCAAATTGAAGAGTACGTGGAAACCGCCAAAGCCGTTTAAGCGGCTTCATTCAGGATTTTCGGTAAGGCTGCACCACTTGGTTTTTGCGCATGCTGGGGTAGTGCTTCAAATTCAAGGTGTAGAGGCAGGCATTGCGGTTCACTGCAGTGGCAGCAATCAGCGCATCGTTCAAACCCACGCCGTGGGCTTTGCCATGCTCTCGGCGAATCAACCCACCGGCCTGCGCGATGTCCCGATGGAGATCAATGACTTCCAAGGTGTCCAACAAGTCCGACAAAGCTTGAGTTTCAGCGCCATCCCGAACGCCTGCGTACAACTCGGCCACGCTGATGCTGCTGATGGCCACTTCGTTGGGCAACTTAGACACAAAGGCAACGGCTTGGTTTTTACCACGCAGAAAGTCGATCCAGATATCGGTGTCCACCAAGGGCAACATGGCGGTACTCAAAATGAACGCTCCTCAGAACGGAGTTCGTCAAAGGAAGGTCGTGCGGCTTTCGCATCCCAAGCCCCCGCCGAGCGCAATCGCTTGGCCAGTCGTTCTTGGGGATGGTGGGTATGCAAGAAATCATCAATAGCGGAGCGAATCAAGGCACTGCTGCTGCTGCCTTGTTGCTTGGCCAGCAGGCTCAGTTGCTGTTGCTGCTGCACAGTTAAATAAATTTGGGTTCTGGCCAATTCAGAAGGTATAGCCATGTGCAGACCTCACGTGATGTATATTGGTGATGTATGTTAGCTGAAATGAACTCTTTCGTGGTGTGACGCATGACCAGAAGCCTTTGGCATCATTCACAGCTTGCTATGGTGAGGCCATAGTGAGGCCATAAAACGCATGGTGTGCTTCCTGAAAAAAAGAAGAACTACAAAAGCCGCGCCAACAAACCACCATCCGCCGGTCCGTCCATGGGTATCCACACATGCGTGGGGCTGCCAGCGGCCACGTCTATGGCGGCACCGTTTTTGTCTTTCATCTGTTCCAGCTTGACGGTGCGGTTTCCGCTGGGGTGGATGATTTCAATCATGTCGCCGACTGAAAATTTATTTTTGGTTTCAATCTCAGCCCACCCATTGGCAACGCCACGCACCTCGCCTACAAACTGGCTGCGGTGGCCCACCGAGTGGCCGGTCTCGTAGTTTTGGTAGTCATTGGCTGGGCGACGGTCTAGCAAGCCAGCGGTATAGCCTCGGTTGGCCAAGCCATCGAGCTCGGTGATGAGTTCGGGGTTGAACGGCCTGCCAGCCACCGCATCATCAATCGCTCGGCGATACACCTGTGCTGTGCGGCTCACGTAATACAAGCTCTTGGTGCGGCCTTCTACTTTCAATGAATCGACACCAATTTTCGCCAAACGCTCTACATATTCCACCGCACGCAAATCTTTGCTGTTCATGATGTAAGTGCCGTGCTCGTCTTCCATGATGGGCATGAGTGGGCCGGGGCGACCTTTGTCTTCGAGCAAATAAATGTTGTCGGCGGCGGGGTGGCGCACACCATCGCCGCAGGCTGAAAAGCTTTGCTCGGCTTCTTGCTGCGACTTGGCAAAGTCGAAGTCAGCTTCCATGGGGACAGCCATGGCCTCGCCCGTGTTGGGGTCGGTGGCGCTGGCTTGGGTGCCATAGCCCCAGCGACAGGCATTGGTGCAAGTGCCTTGGTTGGGGTCACGGCGATTGAAGTAGCCCGACAACAAGCAGCGTCCTGAGTAAGCAATGCACAAAGCGCCATGCACAAACACCTCAAGCTCCATGTCGGGGCATTCTTGGCGAATTTTTTCAATCTCATCGAGGCTGAGTTCACGCGACAAAATGATGCGCTTGACGCCCACCTTTTGCCAAAATTTCACTGCCGCCCAGTTGACTGTGTTGGCTTGCACTGACAAATGAATGGACACCTCTGGCCATTTTTCGCGCACCATCATGATCAGACCTGGGTCGGCCATGATGATGCCATCGGGCTTCATGGCAATCACGGGTTCGATGTCGCGCATATAGGTGCGCACCTTGTCGTTGTGCGGCAGAAGGTTGCTGGTGACGAAAAATTTCTTGCCCCGTGCATGGGCTTCTGCAATGCCAATGCCAATTTGCTCTAAGCGAAATTCATTGTTGCGCGCGCGCAGGCTGTAGCGCGGCTGACCGGCGTACACGGCGTCTGCGCCAAAGTCGTAGGCCGCGCGCATTTTGTCTAAAGAGCCAGCAGGCAGCAGCAGTTCGGGGGCTTTGAGGAGGGTCATGGGTTTGAGCTTACATCAGCAGGTGTTCGCCATCATTGGAGCCGCCCAAGATGACGTAATTGACGCGGCGTATGTCCATCAGCTTGGTGCCGCCAGCGTAGGAAATGGAACTTTGCAAGTCTTCTTGCATTTCACGCAAAGTGTCTTTGAGGTGGCCTTTGATGGGCTCCAAAATACGCTTGCCTTCCACGTGTTTGTATTCACCTTTGTTGAAGTCTGAGGCTGATCCGTAATATTCTTTAAATAATTTGCCGTCAACTTCCACCGTTTGCCCAGGGCTTTCTTCCAAACCCGCCAACAAAGAGCCGATCATCACCATGGAGGCACCAAAGCGAATACTTTTGGCAATATCACCGTGTTCACGAATACCGCCATCGGCAATGATGGGCTTGGTGGCCACGCGGGCGCACCACTTGAGCGCCGAGAGCTGCCACCCGCCGGTGCCAAAGCCGGTTTTGAGTTTGGTAATGCAGACCTTGCCCGGGCCCACGCCCACTTTGGTCGCGTCTGCGCCCCAGTTTTCCAAATCAATCACTGCTTCGGGTGTGGCGACATTGCCCGCAATCACAAACGTGGCTGGCATATGTTCTTTCAAGTGCGCGATCATGCGGTGCACGTTCTCGGAGTGACCGTGCGCAATATCAATGGTGATGTAGTCGGGCACCAAGCCCTCGGCCAGAAGTTGCGCCACCGTGTCGTAATCGGCTGGCTTAACGCCTAGCGAGATAGAAGCCAACATATTTTTAGCTTTGCAATCTTTGACAAACTTCAGATTGTCTAAATCAAAGCGGTGCATCACATAAAAATAGCCGTTCTGGGCCAACCATTGGGCAATGCTTTCATTAACCACGGTTTTCATATTGGCGGGCACCACGGGCAAATGAAAGCTGTGCTTGCCTAAGGTAACCGAAGTGTCGCATTCCGAACGGCTTTGCACACGGCATTTACGCGGCAATAAAAGTATGTTGTCGTAATCAAAAATTTCCATGGTCCAAGCTCCAAAAATTGAAAGGTTTGAGCGCTTGGGGGCTGTATCGGATCAGCAGTATCACTAACCGAGCAGCAGTAACTTGGGCTCGGTAACTGATTCTACGCAGAATCCCTTGAGGGTCTGCCTACAATCCATAGATGCTGAACCCTGACCCCTCTTCTGGCTTTGCTGCGCAAGCTTTGCACACCCCCCTGCTACAGGGTTTGAATGAAGAGCAACTTGCCGCCGTCACCTTGCCTGCCGAGCACGCTCTCATACTCGCCGGCGCGGGTTCAGGCAAAACCCGTGTGCTGACCACTCGCATTGCTTGGCTGCTGCAAACCCGCCAAGCCAGTGCGGGCAGTTTGATGGCGGTCACCTTCACCAACAAAGCCGCCAAAGAAATGCTCACCCGCTTGGGGGCCATGCTGCCGGTGAATGTGCGCGGCATGTGGATAGGCACATTCCATGGCTTGTGCAATCGTTTTTTGCGAGCGCATTGGAAGTTGGCCAATCTCCCACAGTCATTTCAAATACTGGACACCCAAGACCAACTGTCTGCTGTGAAACGCTTGGTCAAACAGCACAACATCGACGACGAGCGTTTTCCGCCGAAACAATTGCAATGGTTCATCGCCGCTTGCAAAGAGGAAGCGCAGCGCCCCAAAGACGTGCCGGTGCGAGACGCAGAAACAAGGCAAAAAGTAGAGATTTACCAACTCTATGAAGACCAGTGTCAGCGAGAAGGGGTGGTGGATTTTGGCGAGCTGATGCTGCGCAGTTATGAGCTGCTGCGTGACAACGATGCGCTGCGCCAGCATTACCAGCAGCGGTTCAGCCATATCTTGATTGACGAGTTTCAAGACACCAACCGTTTGCAATATGCGTGGATCAAATTGCTCAGCGGCCCCAACAGCGCGGTGTTGGCGGTGGGCGACGACGACCAAAGCATTTACGCGTTTCGCGGAGCGCGGGTGGGCAATATGGCCGACTTTGTGCGCGAGTACGAGGTGAAGCACCAAATCAAGTTGGAGCAAAACTACCGCAGCCACAGTAATATCTTGGACACCGCCAACGAGCTCATCAAGCACAACAAAACCCGCTTGGGGAAAAACCTGCACACCACCCAAGGTGCCGGCGAGCCTGTGCGGGTAATGGAATCTACCGGCGATTTGGCTGAGGCCAATTGGATGGTCGATGAGATCAAACAATTGTTGCGCGACGCGCGTGATGGCGATGGCAGCAAAGGCGTTTCAACGCGCAGCGAGGTGGCCGTGCTTTACAGAAGCAATGCGCAAAGTCGGGTGATTGAAACCGCACTGTTCAATGCCGCCATGCCCTACCGTGTTTACGGTGGTTTGCGGTTTTTCGAGCGAGCCGAAATCAAGCATGCCTTGGCGTATTTGCGTTTGCTGGAAAACCCACGCGACGACACCAGTTTTTTGCGGGTGGTGAATTTCCCACCACGCGGCATTGGTGCACGCAGCATCGAGCAGTTGCAAGACGCCGCCCGCGCCAGTGGCTGTGCCTTGCATGACGCGGTCAGCACCATCGCCGGCAAAGCCGGTGCCAATTTATCGGCCTTCGTCGCCAAGATTGATGTGTTGAGAGAACAAACCCAAGGACAAACGCTGAGGCAAATCATTGAGCTGGTGCTAGACCACAGCCAGCTGATAGAGCATTACCAAGCCGAGCGCGAAGGCGCTGACAGGATAGAAAACTTGCAAGAACTGGTGAATGCCGCCGAGAGCTTTGTCAGCCAAGAAGGCTTTGGCAAAGACGCGGTGGCTTTGCCGGTGGATGAGGCCATGCAAAGCCAAGCCGATTTCGCTGCCGCCCAAGCCGCCCGCGGTGAAGCCATCGCGCCTAACCAAGAAACCGGTGAAACCTTGTCTCCCTTGGTGGCTTTCTTGACCCATGCGGCTCTAGAGTCTGGGGACAACCAAGCGCAGGCCGGGCAAGACGCGGTGCAACTGATGACCGTGCATGCCGCCAAGGGTCTGGAGTTCGATTGCGTTTTCATCACTGGTTTGGAAGAGGGCTTGTTCCCCCATGAAAATTCAATGAGTGATTTCGACGGGTTGGAAGAAGAGCGGCGCTTGATGTATGTGGCCATCACGCGCGCGCGCAAGCGCTTGTACCTGAGCCATTCTCAAACCCGCATGCTGCACGGTCAAACCCGCTACAACATCAAAAGCCGCTTCTTCGATGAGATGCCCGAGCACACCTTGAAGTGGTTGACGCCGCAAACCGGCTTGAGCGCTCAAGCCCAGTGGGGCTCTAGGCCCTCTCAATTTGGCCATGCCGACCACAACCGTGCAGCTTTTTACACCAGCACAACCCCTGTCATTCCGCAGCGGGCCCAAGCCCAATCCACTGGCCCGAATGCGTGGGTGCGTGCAGGCTTGCAGGTGTTTCATGCCAAGTTTGGCGAGGGCGCGGTGCTGTCTGTGGAAGGCTTGGGCGAGGACGCAAGAGCGCAGGTGAAGTTTGCGCGCCACGGCGTGAAATGGTTGGCCTTGTCGGTGGCCAAGTTGACCCAGGTTTAGGCCAACACGGGGTCGCTGATAAAACAGTCTTTGAAGCTGAAATAGCAAGAGGTGAAGAACATCGCCGACAGCATCAACATGGCCGGCAATAGCAGCATCAGCGAGAGTTGACCCTCATCGGTCAGCATACTGATGAGGCTCAAAAATAGGCTGGTCGTGACAAAAATCAGCACCCACGTCAAACCAAACACAGCAAACGCTCGCCAATTGCTGATGCAGGCCATGATGCTGAAGAAAAGACTTTTGGCCACTGGTTGCATATGCCAATGGATGAGTGCAGGGGCATGCCAAAAAAGTGCTGACAAAGGCAAATACAAGACCAATGAAAACATCACCGCGTCTTGAAAATGGCTGTCGTTGGCAATGCTCTCGTTGATTTCGCCGCCTAGCAAATACATGCGCGCAAATTCGCCGCCATCGAACAAAGAGGACAAGGTCAAAATCAAACAAAACAGCATGGCGTAGCAAAAACCCAAGAGCAATAAGCGCTGTGACTGCTGCGGGTTTTGGCGAAACCCAATAAACAAAATGGTGGGCATGGGGAATTTACCCAGCAGGGCTTCTCTGGACGCCGCCATCAAGCCCAAAGACATGGCGGGCAAAACAATCAAGCCCGCAAATGCGCCCAAGTAGGGCAGCAATGAGGTGATGGAAATCAAACCCAGAAAAACAAAAAACAAGCCACTCAAGGCCAAGGGTTGACGCCAAAAAGTGCGTATGCCTTCCTTGACCCAGGTGACGCCAGTTCGCGCAGTAACAACTTGGAGTTTCATAGCCTAGAGTGTGACAGGGTCATGCAAGCGTTGAAGCAGCACACGTTCGAAGTGCTCTGGGTCGTGGGCTTGCAGCAAACTGGCCTCACGTGGCAAATGCAAATCCCATAAACGGGAAATCCAAAAACGCAAGGCTGCGCCCCGCAGCATGGGGTTGAACAGTTCTCTTTCAGCCAAGCTCAGTGGCCTGACAGTTTCATAGCCCTGCAGCATGGCGTCGAAACGGCTGGGGTCAAATGCACCGGTGGATAAATCAATGCACCAATCGTTGAGGCACACGCTCAAATCGAACAACCAAGTGTCTACGCCGGCGAAATAAAAATCGAACACGCCGCTCAATTGGTCGTCGACAAACATCACATTGTTGCGAAAGGCATCGGCATGAACCGCGCCCGTGGGCAAAGCCGTGAAGGCTGCCGTGGTTTGGACATGGTTTTGAAAAGCCAATTCGTGTTGCAAGGTTTGCGCTTGAAAGGGGCTGAGAAAGGGCAACAGCTGTGGCGCTGTTTCGTTCCACCAAGGCAAGCCGCGTAAATTGGCTTGTTGTTGGTCGAAGTCGCGTGCGGCCCAATGCATGTGTGCCAAGGTCTGGCCCATGGCATGGCAATGCGCGGGCTTGGGTTCCATTTGCGGATTGCCTGCCAAACGGTTGACCACCGCCGCAGGTTTATCCGCTACAGAATGCAAAATTTCACCCTCGGTGTTGGCTTGTGGGGCTGGCACGGCAATGCCTTGATCGGCCAAATGCTTCATCAAATGCAAATAAAACGGCAGTTGCTCGCGGGTCAACCTCTCAAACAAGGTCAGCACATACTCGCCTTGTGTGGTGGTGAGGAAATAATTGGTGTTTTCAATGCCGCTGCTGATGCCCGTCAAAGAGACAAATTCACCCATAGATAACTGGCTCAGCAATTCGTGGGCTTGCTGCTCGGAAACTTCGGTAAAGACGGCCATGGAAAAAGAATGAAACAGCAAGAGACCAATGAAGCGCAGATTGTAGGCACAATCCCTTGCATGCAAGACACACCCACCCTGTTGCTGGTCGACGGTTCCAGCTATTTATACCGAGCCTTTCATGCCATGCCCGATTTGCGGGCAGACCGCAATGACCCGAGCAGCCAAGCCACGGGCGCGATACGCGGCATGGTCAATATGCTGCAAAGCCTGCGCCGCGAATACCCCAGCGTCCATGCGGTGTGCGTCTTTGATGCCAAAGGCCCCACCTTTCGCGATGCGATTTACCCACAGTACAAAGCCACGCGCTCGCCCATGCCCGACGACTTGCGCAGTCAAATCGAGCCGATTCATCGCTTGGTGCGCCTCATGGGGTGGCCGCTGTTGGACGTGCCCGGTGTCGAGGCCGATGATGTGATCGCCACTTTGGCGCATGCCGCCTCCGAGCAAGGCATGCAGGTGGTGGTCTCCAGTGGCGACAAAGATTTAAGCCAGTTGGTCAACGAGCGCATCACCATCATCGACACCATGAATGGCAAAACGCGTGATGTGGCCGGTGTCACCGAAGAGTTTGGTGTGCCACCGAGTTTGATGATTGACTACCAAACCTTGGTGGGAGACACGGTGGACAACGTGCCAGGGGTGGCCAAAGTGGGCCCCAAAACCGCTGCCAAATGGTTGACCGAATACGGCTCACTTGACGCGCTGATGGCGCGTGCTGATGAGATCAAGGGCGTGGCGGGTGAAAACCTGCGCCAAGCCAGAGATTGGTTGCCCACCGGCAAACAACTCGTCACCATGAAAATAGATTGTGATTTGAGTGCGCACATCGCTGGTTTTCCCGAGCTGCATGGCGTTGTGATGCAAGCCCCCGATGAAGCGGGCTTGACAGATTTTTACCAGCAATATGGTTTCAAAGGCTTGGTGAGCTCACGTGAGAACGCAGGCGGCACAGCCAAAGCGGCATCTGGCTCTGTGCCCGACAACGGATTGGTCGAGGTGGGCGTGTTGTTCGAGGCACCTCCACCAGCGGTGAGCAGCGAAGTGCATTACGACAGCGTGCTCGATTGGGCAAGCTTTGACGCTTGGCTGCAAAAAATTGAGGCTGCCGACTTGGTGGCGCTGGACACCGAAACCACCTCGCTGGTGGAGATGCAAGCGCAAATCGTGGGCATCAGCGTTTGCATACAGCCTGGCGAGGCTGCTTACATTCCCTTGGGCCACAACGCTGCCGATGCGCCTGAGCAACTGCCTTTGCAGGAAGTGCTGGCGCGCTTAAAGCCTTGGCTGGAAAACCCCCATAAACACAAACTCGGCCAGCATGTGAAGTACGACCGCCATGTGTTTGCCAACCAAGGCATTGAGGTGCAAGGCTTTGTGCACGACACCATGCTGCAAAGCTATGTGTTGGAAGTCCACAAGCCGCATGGATTGGCTAGCTTGGCCGAGCGGCACTTGGGTCGCCAAGGTTTGTCTTACGAAGACTTGTGCGGCAAAGGTGCACACCAAATTTCTTTTGCCCAAGTCGATGTGGCCAAAGCGTCGCATTACGCTTGCGAAGATGCCGACTTCACCTTGGGTGTTCACCAGCGCTTGTGGCCTCTCTTGCAGGCCGACGACAAACTGCGCTTTATTTACCAGTTGGAGATAGACAGCAGTGAGGCCCTGTACCGCATCGAGCGCAACGGCGTGTTGATAGACGCGCCCACCTTGGCCGCGCAAAGCCACAGTCTGGGCCAGCGCATCATGCAGCTTGAGCAAGATGCGTATGCGATTGCAGGCCAGCCCTTCAACTTGGCCTCACCTAAACAACTGGGCGAAATCTTTTTCGATAAATTGGGTTTGCCGGTGATTAAAAAAACCGCCACGGGTGCGCGCAGCACCGATGAAGAGGTGTTGGAAAAGCTGGCCGAAGACTATCCGCTGCCGGCCAAAATTTTGGAGCACCGCTCTTTGAGCAAACTCAAAGGCACTTACACCGACAAGCTGGCGCTGTTGGCCAACCCAGGTACGGGCAGGGTGCACACCCATTACGCCCAAGCGGTGGCGGTCACGGGGCGGTTGTCCAGCAACGACCCGAATTTACAAAACATCCCCATACGCACCGCCGAGGGACGCAAAGTGCGCGAGGCTTTTGTGGCGCCCGCCGGCAGTGTGATTGCCAGCGCTGACTACAGCCAAATCGAGTTGCGCATCATGGCCCATATCAGCGACGACCCCGCTTTACTCAAAGCCTTCCATGAGGGTTTGGATGTGCACAAAGCCACAGCTGCCGAGGTGTTTGGCTTGACGCCCGAAACCGTCAGCAGCGAGCAGCGCCGGTATGCCAAGGTGATTAACTTTGGCCTTATTTACGGCATGAGCGCTTTTGGCTTGGCCAAGGCGCTGGGCATAGACAACACTGCGGCTAAAAATTACATCGAGCGTTACTTCCAGCGCTTTGCCGGTGTGAAGCGATACATGGACGAAACCCGCGCCCAAGCCAAGGCGCAAGGTTATGTGCAAACAGTGTTTGGCCGGCGTTTGTATTTGCCCGAAATCAATTCACCCAATGGCCCGCGCCGAGGCGGGGCCGAGCGTGCTGCCATCAATGCGCCCATGCAGGGCACGGCGGCCGACCTCATCAAGCTCAGCATGGTCAAGGTGCAACAGGTGTTGGACCAAGAGCGCCGAGGTACGCGCATGATCATGCAAGTGCATGATGAGTTGGTTTTCGAGGTGCCCGAGTCTGAGGTGGCATGGCTGAAAACCGAGGTGCCGCGCATCATGGCGGGTGTGGCCGATTTGAAAGTGCCCTTGCTGGCCGAGGTGGGCGTAGGCGCAAACTGGGATCAGGCGCATTGAGCCTTATTTTTGCAGTTGGGGCACTTGCATGGCGACATTTTGTATGGCGCCGCTGCGCACCATTTCGTTGTAGACCAAGACCTGGTAACGGAAGTTTTTGTCTGGCGTGACCGAGTGGTAAGCCGCAATACCAAACCAGTTCATGCCATAACGCGATATTTGTTTGCGTAACAACCATGCCCCCACATAGGTATTGACGCAGCCATCCATTAAATGGCGCTCTTGAATGCCATGGCTTTGCAGCACCGGTAGGTGAATCGAGTTGATTTGAGCCACCCCAATATCTCGTGTGCCATTGTTGTTGACATTGATGGCTTTGGGATTGAGTTGGCTTTCCACCACCAAGATGGCACGCAGCAAATAAGGATTGACGCCGTGGTAATCGGCTGCCGCCACAATGCACTGATTCAGGGGTTTTATGCTGGTTTCGATGCGCGAAGTGGCCATGGCAGTTGTCACACTCCCGCCCATCCACAAGACAAGCAGACTGAACCTGCAAAACTTTGGCAAATGAAAAATGAGTAATAAATTAATCATGAAATACTCAAAAAACAATAATTAAAGTTACTTTAATTGATTTTTAGGCTTAAAGTTAGTACCTATATATGTATTTTTGAATAAAATTTGCTAAATAACGACACGAAAGGGCTCTCAATTCGGAAAATTTGCCCTTTTTGGTGTTTACAGCTGGGCGCATAATCACCTTTTTCTTTCAAAGACCTGTCATGTCTATCACGGTTTTGACCATCATTGCGGGCACTTTGTGTGCGGGCGTGGGCAGCGTTTTGTTGGCAGCTTTGTTGGCACGCGCCTTGATGGCTCGCTTTACCCAGCATTTGCTCAGCTTGGCCGCCGGTGCTTTGCTGGCAACAGCTTTTTTACATTTGTTGCCCGAGGCTTTCGAGTCGGACACCGCACCACACAGTTTGTTTCTGACCTTGTTGCTGGGCCTGATTTTCTTTTTTCTGTTGGACAAGGCTGAGTTATGGCACCACGGCCATGAGCACAGTCATGGGCATGACCATGACCATGACCATCCACGTTCACACGAGGCGGGGTCTGAATCAGGCTTGACCGGCAGTTGGGCGGTACTGACCGGCGACAGCGTCCATGCCTTCGGCGATGGTGTTTTGGTTGCTGCCGCTTTCATGACCAATTTCACCCTTGGCGTGGCGGCATCGGTGGCGGTGCTGGCGCACGAAATTCCCCACCACATGGGTGACTTGGCGGTTTTGCAACGCGGCTTCGGTCAGGGGCGCAATGCGTTGTTCAAACTGTGCATGGCCGGCGGTGTAACCGTGTTGGGCGGTTTAGCGGGTTTTTTCTTGATCGATGGCCATGAGGCTTGGTTGCCGTATTTGCTGGTGGTGGCCAGCAGCAGCTATGTGTATGTGGCTTTGGCAGACCTCATACCGCAATTGCAAAAAAGACTGTCTGCCAAGGCCACTGCCACGCAAGTGCTGTGGTTATTTGCGGGCATTGCCATGGTGACCGCCACGGTGCAGTGGATGCATGGGCTTTAGCCCTGGGCACACGGCAAGCCCGGCGTGTTGCACCACTCGCTCCAACTGCCGGCATACAGCGCAGTCGTGCCCAAACCGGCGACCTCCATAGCCAACACATTGGGTATCGCGCTGATGCCACTGCCGCAGTGGTGCACCACGCTGCTGGCATCACGACCGTTAAGCAAGACAGCAAACTCGGCCGCCAATTCGGCAGGGCTTTTCATGAAACCTTGGGCGTTGAGATTGGTATTGAAGGGACGGTTGAGCGCACCAGGGATATGCCCTGGCACGGGGTCGAAGGGCTCGGTCTCGCCCTTAAAGCGTGCAGGGGCTCTGGCGTCAACAATGGTTTGCGCTGGACGCCCCATGTCAGCAAACACATCGGCCGTGTGTTTCAACACCACCAAAGGAACACGCAAAGGAAATGCGGCTGTCGCTACAGGCAAAGCCGCCCCGGTGGCAAGTTCGCCACCTGCGGCCACCCAGGCTTGCAAGCCGCCATCAAGCACCGCCACCGCTTCGTGGCCGCACCACTTGAGCATCCACCACAAGCGTCCGCAATAGTTCATGCCTTGTCGGTCATAGACCACCACTTGGGTGTGTTCGCTGATGCCGCAAGCACCCAGCCACCGGGCAAAGTGTTCACGCGAGGGCAGGGGGTGTCTGCCGCCGTTGACTGCCAGTGCGGGGTCGTGGGTGGCCAAATCGGTGTTGATGTCGGCAAACAAAGCGCCGGCAATATGCTGCTCTTCAAACTGAGCACGTCCGGCTGCGGGTTGGGCCAAGTCGGCGCTGCAGTCGATGACCATGGCAGAAATGGCTTTTAACTGGGCGACTGAAATCAATGTGCGGTACATGGTTTAGTGATCCTCTGCAGGTGAATCGGGAACGGCGCGGGTGCGCAGTATGGTGGACGCGATGCCGCTGGCGATGATCAAGCCCATGCCCAGCCACCCGATGGTAGGTAATTGTTCCTCAAACAAAAATACGCCGTACAAAGCGGCAAACACAATGCCGGCGTATTGCAAATTGGCCACCACCAAGGTCGCGCCTCTGGAGTAGGCGCGGGTCAGGCACATTTGCCCCAGCGACGCCAACACCCCAATCGGCAGCAACCACACCGCGTGTTCCCAGTTCCAAGGTGAAGCCCCGACCACGGCTGTGCCCACGCCGCCAACCAAGGTGGTGCCCAAGGCAAAATAAAACACCACCCGAACCACCGGTTCGCCGGCACGCCCCAAGGCCATCACATGCATATAGGCAAACGCCGACACAAAGCCCGACATCAAACCCACCAAGCCGGCAAACATCTGGTCTTGCTCGATGGTGGGGCGCAGCATCATCACCACGCCGACAAAACCGCTGAGCACGGCCAACACCAAGGGACCTTGGCGGCGCATATCCACTGTCGTGCCAGACAGCGTCCCCATCAAGGTGCCGCCGACTAAAAATGCAGCGATCCACACGCTGCTCATGTAGTTCAAGGTCATCGCAGTGGCCAAGGGCAATTTCCCCAAGGCATAAAACCAAGCGCCCAGCGAAAAAACGCCCACCACATTGCGCCAAAAATGCATCAAGGGAACAGGTGTGTGAAGCGAGATACCGGCCAAGCGGGCGTACAGACCCATCATCAATAAACTGATGAAGCCGCGGTAGAACACAAGCTCAGAGGCGTGGAAGTAGGCCGAGGCAAATTTGACGCAAACCCCCATGCTGGCCAAAAAAGCGGAGGCCAGCAGCATCCAAAGCGCTTGCATTTAGGGGTGGGTGGCCATTCGGCGTTTGTACCACTCATGGAAATGCTGCATGCCATCTTCCATGGGGCTTTGGTAGGGGCCCACTTGGTTGTCGCCACGTTGCATCAGGGCTAATCGACCTTGGTCCATGCGCTCGGCGATTTCATCGTCTTCCACGCAAGTTTCCATATAAGCAGCGCGTTGGGTTTGCACAAAATCTCGCTCGAAAGCCACGATTTCTTCAGGATAGAAAAACTCAACCACGTTCATGGTTTTGCGCGGCCCCATGGGGTGCAAGGTGGAGACGGTAAGCACATGCGGATACCACTCCACCATGATGTTGGGGTAGTAGGTCAACCAAATCGCGCCGTGCTTTGGTGGCACACCGTTGCTGTATTGCAGCAAGGCGTGGTGCCAGCGTTCGTACACCGGACTTCCGGCTTTGCCCAAGCGATTGGCGACCCCCACAGTTTGCACCGAATACTCGTCTTTCAATTCCCATTGCAAATCGTCGCAGGTGACAAAGTTGCCAAGCCCTGGGTGAAACGGTCCGACGTGGTAATCCTCGAGATAGACCTCGATAAAGGTTTTCCAGTTGTAGTTGCACACATGCATTTCTATGTGGTCAAGGGCGTAGCCGCTGAAGTCGAGTTGACTGCGCGGTCCCATGCCGGCCAAGTCGGCAAGCACATCACGCCCATGGGCTTCAAACAGCAAGCCATTCCATTCTTGAAGCGGGTAATTTTGCAGGTTAAGGCATGGGTCATGTTGAAAATGCGGCGCACCCAACAACTGGCCTTCACCGGAATAGGTCCAACGGTGAAGCGGGCAAACCACATTGCCACCCATGGCACGCGCCGGGTCGTTGAGGTTGCCGCGTCCCTTGAGCATGACCGCTTGGCGGTGGCGGCAGACATTGGAGATGAGTTGAATGCCTTGCGGGGTGTGCACCAAGGCGCGCCCCTCGTTTTCATGGGCCAGCGCATGGAAGTCGCCCACCTCAGGCACGGACAAAGAGTGGCCCACGTAACGCGGACCACGCTTGAACAGATGCTCGATTTCACGCTGGTACAGCGCTTCATCGAAATAACTCGACACTGAGAGTTGGCCAGAGGCCTGCTGCAGTTGAAGACTTAAATCAGACATGGGGGACCTGACCTAAAGACTCCCCACAGGGAGAATGAATAAAAAACTGGGGCTACCCAGGCGGAAGCGGATTGTAGCCCCGACTTTTAACAAAATTCATGTTCTTCAAAGATTAAATCACACGCCTACAATTGTTTTTCTCTTCTCAAATATTGCCTTGCATGAGCAAAACCAAACCGCCCACTTCCTCCACCGCCTCTGACCAAGCGGTTCCTGAAAGCTATGAAGCCGGTTTGCACGAGCTTGAGTCCTTGGTCGCGCACATGGAATCGGGGCAATTGCCATTGGCGCAACTGTTACAAACCTACCAACGCGGTGCTTTTTTGCTTAATCACTGCAGAGAACAATTGCAGGCGGTAGAAGCGCAAATCAAAGTCTTGGAAGCGGGTAACTTGAAACAGTGGAGCGCTAACGAATGAAGGCATTCAATTTCAACCAATGGAGCCAAACCCATTTGGCCGCTATCGAGCTGTCTTTGGAGGACAACGTCCCCGCTTACGCGCCTGGGGGTTTGGGCGACGCCATGCGTTACGCTGTGTTGGATGGCGGTAAAAGATTGCGCCCGCTGTTGGTGTTGGCCAGCATGGAGGCCAGCGCTGCCGGTCAGCAAGCCGGCTGGATGCAAGACGCGGCAATGCGTGCGGCTTGCGCCATCGAGTTAATTCACGCCTACAGCTTGGTGCATGACGATATGCCTTGCATGGACAACGATGTGCTGCGTCGCGGCAAACCCACGGTGCATGTGAAGTTTGGTCAAGCCTTGGCTTTGTTGGCGGGTGACGCTTTGCAATCGTTGGCGTTTGAGTTGATCACCCCTGACGACAGTGATATTCCAGATGCAGTTCAAACCAAGCTGTGCGCTTTGTTGGCACGCGGCGCGGGTCACGCGGGCATGGCGGGTGGTCAAGCCATTGATCTGGCCAGCGTGGGTGTTGCTTTGGACGCCGAGGCCTTGCGGCATATGCACCGCTGCAAAACCGGTGCTTTGTTGGAAACCAGCGTGTTGATGGGTGCGCTTTGCGGCGACGCCTCTTCGCGGGCTTATGAAGCGCTTCACGTGTTTGCTCAAGCGATGGGCGTGGCGTTTCAGGTGGTGGACGATATTTTGGACGTCACCGCAAATTCAGCCGTACTGGGCAAAACCGCGGGCAAAGATGCGGCTGACAACAAACCCACTTACGTGTCTTTGCTGGGCTTGACGGGCGCCAAGCAAGAAGCCAAAAACCTGGCCGAGCAAGCCCAAGCTGCCTTGATTAAAAGCGCCTTGCCCAATACCCAAGCCTTGCGGGCTTTGACGGATTGGGTTCTACATCGTCAACATTGAATGAAGGAATAAACCATGGCTTTGCTGATTTTGGGATTGGTGCTTTTTTTGGGCGCGCATTCCACCCGCATCTTTGCTGAGAATTGGCGTCAAGCTGTCTTAGAGCGTTTGGGCGAAAAAGCTTACAAGGGTGTTTACACCTTGGTGTCTTTGTTGGGTTTTGGTTTGATCATTTATGGTTTCGACCAAGTGCGCTGGGACAGCCCCGCGTTGTGGATGCCGCCGGTGTGGGTCAAGCATGTCGCGGCCTTGCTGATGTTGCTGTCTTTGGTTTTGCTGGCGTGTGCCCACGCGCCGCGCAATGCCATCAAGGCCAAGCTGCATCACCCCATGGTGTTGTCGGTCAAAGTCTGGGCATTGGCGCATTTGCTGGCCAACCCACGCGTAGCCGATCTGGTGCTGTTTGGTGCTTTTTTGCTTTGGTCTGTGCTTAATTTCCGTGCCGCACGAAAGCGTGATCGCTTGGCGGCTGCCTTAGCGCAAGAAACGGGCGAGGCTGGCACCTTGCTTGTACCTGAGGTGTCCGCCGCCGCCACATGGCGGGCCGTTGGCATTGGTGTGGTCGTGTGGGCAGTTTTGCTTTCCCGAGGCCATGAATGGCTTTTTGGCGTTAGCCCTCTGGGATAAACCCTAGGTAAGTGATGGTTGACAATTCACAGTGTCATGTTAAATTGACACTGTGGACGTCGCTTGGTTTGTCCAAAGCGATGGTTACCACGTCAACCTTGGGGGCTCCCATGAGCATGCCACAACGCATTGAAGCCGCTCTAGAGCTGCATTTTTCCCATATTCAGTCCCTCAGCGCTCCGCCGCGTCTGATGTCGGCCATGCGTCATGCGGTGTTTCCTGGAGGCGCGCGCATACGCCCGCAGCTGTGCTTGGCCGTTGCAAAGGCTTGTGGCGACGACGCACCCGCACTTTCAGACGCTGCAGCAGTGGCGATTGAAATCATGCATTGCGCCTCCTTGGTTCACGACGATATGCCTTGCTTTGACGACGCAGACATACGCCGTGGCCAGATCACTGTGCACAAGCAATATGGCGAGCCTTTGGCTTTGCTCACCGGTGACGGTTTGATCGTTATGGCCTACCAAGTGTTGGCGCGAGCCGGTCGTGTCCATCCCACGCGTTTGGTGGACCTCATCTGCACCATCAGCGATGGCGTGGGCGCGCCCGATGGCATTGTTGCGGGTCAAGCATGGGAATGCGAAACCAAGGTGGCTTTAAGCCAATACCAACGCGCCAAAACCGGCGCTTTGTTTGTTGCGGCTACTTGTGCCGGCGCGCAGGCCGCTGGCGTCAATCCCGCACCTTGGCGCTCATTGGGCGAGGCCTTGGGCGAGGCCTATCAAGTGGCTGACGATATTCGCGATGTCATGGGAAGCGCAGACACCTTGGGCAAGCCTGTGGGTCAAGACGCGCAGCATGGTCGCCCAAGCGCTGCTGCCGACTTGGGGCTAGCGGGTGCGCTGGACTATTTCCAAAAATTGATGGACGCAGCCGTTCACTCCGTACCTGTTTGTGCCAACCGCCCAGCCATGCAGCAATTGGTGCGCATGGAGTCTGAACGCTTGGTTCCTCAGTCGGCTTATGAGCAGATCCAGCAAAAGGGCCAGCCAGTCAAGATTCGGGCCAATGCCTGATGTGAGCCAGCGATGACCCAGAAAAGTCTCGATCTCGCTCAATCTGGTTTGCGTTCAGGCGAGTCGCGCCCCAGCTGGCGCACCCAGTTAGACAAGCGAATAGATGCGTGGATGACCACGCCAGGCTTTTACCGCTGGGCGATAGGCAACCCGCTGACCCGCTGGATCACACGCCGCCGCGCCGCTCAGCTTTTCAACCTGATGGCCGGCTTTGTGCACTCGCAGGTGTTGCTGTCATGCGTGCGCCTAGGGCTGTTGGAGAAGCTGCGCAACGGGCCGCAAACTTTGCATGCGCTGGCCCAAGAGTGCCAAATCAGTCCGCCTGCCTTGCAGCGCTTGCTTCAAGCAGCGGTCTCATTGCGTTTGCTCGATTTGCGCGGCTCCCATCTTTATGGTCTGGGTGCATTGGGTGCGCCTGTGGCGGCGGATGTGGGCTTGCAACTGATGATCGAGCACAACGCGGTGTTGTTCGACGATATGCGCGACACCGTGGCCTTGCTGCGCGACGAAATTCAGCCGCATATGCAAGCCTATTGGCCGTATATGAATGGCGACAAACCACCGTCATGGGAAACCGACAAGGTGGCTCGCTATTCCGAGTTGATGGCAACTTCTCAGCGCTTTGTCATTGAAGAATTATTGGCCTCTTACGACTTTTCTCGGCATCGTTACGTGATGGATGTGGGTGGTGGGCAAGGTGGGTGGATCTGCGCCTTGGGTCAGCAGCACACCGACTTGCAGTTGATGTTGTTCGACCTGCCGCCGGTGGCGGCATTGGCCAAGGCCCGTTTCCAAGCCCATGGTCTGTCTGACCGCGCCAGCGCGGTGGGTGGCAGCTTCATCAGCGACAAATTACCCAAGGGGGCAGATTTGGTCACTTTGGTTAGAGTGGCGCACGATCACCCCGATGCCACTGTCAAGGTGCTGCTCAAAGCCATCTACCAAGCTTTGCCTGTCGGCGGCATGTTGATGCTGGCCGAACCCATGGCAGAGGCCTCTGGCCCACATTCCATGGGGGACGCCTACTTCCATTTCTATTTACTGGCCATGGGTTCTGGGCGGCTACGTACCCCCCAAGAGCTGAAAAACCTCATGACAGAAGCAGGTTTTGACCGGGTGGTGGATGTCGCTAACCCCATGCCTTTGCACACCCGTCTGCTGCTGGCGCAGAAAAATTAAGTGTTTTCCCTAGTTTTAAGCCAATAACGTCAATACAAGTTGACACAAAGCCATGTCAACGCAAGAATACAAACCATGAAAGCCCAAGCCATCGTATTTGACGCACCCCGGGAGTTGTCGGTCAAGCTTCTTGACCTGCGTGACCCGGGTGCTGAAGACCTTGTGGTTGAGGTCGCTTACAGCGGCATCAGCACAGGTACCGAGCGCTTGCTGTGGACCGGCACCATGCCGGCTTTTCCTGGCTTGGCCTATCCCTTGGTTCCTGGCTATGAAACCGTGGGTGTGGTCAAGCATGCCCCGGCTGCTTCGCCTGTCAAAGAAGGTGATTGGGTATTTGTTCCTGGTTCTTATTCCTTCACTGACGCACACAATTTATTTGGCGGCGCAGGTGCCACCATGGTGGTGCCGTACAGCCGTGTTGTTCCCGTCGATGCCCATCTGGGAGCCAATGCGGTCTTGTTGGCGTTGGCTGCAACCGCTTATCACGCGGTCTCCATTGGCGGCAAGCGTGACCCCATCATTGCGCCCGACCTCATCGTCGGCCATGGTGTCATGGGGCGCTTGTTGGCACGATTGGTGGTGGCTGCGGGCATGCCTGCCCCCACGGTGTGGGAAACCAACCCCGTGCGTCAGCTGGGTGGTGAGGGCTACAACGTCATCCACCCCGATGAAGACACGCGCAAAGACTACCAAGCCATTTATGACGTGAGTGGCGACGGCACATTGCTCAACGGCTTGATCTCCCGACTCGCCCATGGTGGCGAGGTGGTGTTGGCGGGCTTTTACACCCAAGATTTGTCGTTTGCTTATCCGCCTGCTTTCATGCGCGAGGCGCAAATACGCGTCGCCACCGAATGGAAAAAACCCGATCTGCTGGCTGTCACCGAACTGATACACAACGGTCGCTTGTCCTTAGATGGTTTGCTGACCCACACCCAAACGCCAGATAAAGCTCTCGAAGCGTATGAGGTCGCCTTTAGCGACCCCCACTGTTTGAAGATGGTTATGGACTGGAGAAATTGATGAGCACTGCCAACGAAAAACCTGTTCAATTTGTCGATCGCCTGCGTCAAGAGGCGTTTGTTGAGCCAGACGCTGTGCACACCGGCGAAGTCACCAAAGAAACTCAAATCATTGCCATTTACGGCAAGGGCGGCATTGGCAAAAGCTTCACCTTGGCTAACCTCAGTTACATGATGGCGCAGCAAGGCAAAAAAGTTTTGCTGATCGGTTGTGACCCCAAGAGCGACACCACCAGTTTGTTGTTTGGTGGCAAGGCCTGTCCAACCATCATCGAAACCTCTTCCAAGAAAAAACTCGCCGGTGAAGAGGTCAAGATTGGCGACGTTTGCTTCATCCGCGATGGCGTGTACGCCATGGAGTTGGGTGGCCCCGAGGTGGGTCGCGGTTGCGGCGGTCGCGGCATCATCCACGGTTTTGAAACCCTTGAAAAACTCGGTTTTCACGAGTGGGGCTTCGACTTTGTGTTGCTCGACTTTTTAGGCGACGTGGTGTGCGGTGGTTTTGGTTTACCGATTGCCCGCGACATGTGCCAAAAAGTCATTGTGGTGGCCTCCAACGATTTGCAGTCCCTCTATGTGGCCAACAATGTCTGCAGCGCGGTCGAGTACTTTCGCAAGCTCGGTGGCAATGTCGGCGTGGCCGGCATGGTCATCAACAAAGACGACGGCACCGGCGAAGCCCAGGCTTTTGCCACCAATGCCGGCATACCGGTGTTGGCCGCTATTCCCGCCAATGAAGACATTCGCCGCAAAAGCGCGAGCTACGAAATCATTGGCACACCAGACAGCATGTGGGGCCCCTTGTTTGCCGAGTTGGCACAAAACGTGGCCGACGCGCCACCGGTGCGACCCAAGCCACAAACCCAAGACGAGTTGCTCGGCCTGTTCAGCGCCGACGTCACCGGCCGCGACTTTGTCATGACACCTGCCACCGAAGTCGATATGACCGGCAAAACCGTCATCGACCGGCCCACCCTCGAAGTGGTTTACGACGAAGTTTGATGCCCACCATGAGCGCCATCATCCCCATCACCCCACTGCCCAATGCCGCTGCTGCCAGCGCAGACGGTTTGGGTTGTCACGCGGGTAAAGACCAAATGTTGGACGCAGCGGCCAAAGCCGGCAAAAGTGAAGTGTTGGCCCAGTACGCTGCCGACTACCCCAAGGGCCCGCACGACCAACCGCAAAGCATGTGTCCTGCTTTTGGTTCCCTGCGCGTGGGCTTGCGCATGCGCCGCACCGCGACCATCCTGAGTGGTTCTGCCTGCTGTGTATACGGCCTCACCTTCACCTCGCATTTTTATGGCGCTCGCCGCACCGTGGGCTATGTGCCGTTCAACTCGGAAACCTTGGTCACGGGCAAATTGTTCGAAGACATCCGCGATGCTGTGCACGAACAAGCCGACCCAGAAAAGCTCGATTGCATCGTCATCATCAATTTGTGTGTCCCCACCGCCAGCGGTGTGCCCTTGCAGTTGCTGCCCAAAGAAATCAATGGCGTGCGCATCATCGGCATAGACGTGCCCGGCTTTGGTGTACCCACCCACGCCGAAGCCAAAGATGTGTTGGCTGGCGCCATGCTGCAATACGCTCGCCAAGAAGCCATGGCAGGGCCTGTGGCGGCGCCTCGTCAAGGGCGCAACAGCAAACCCACCATCACTTTGTTGGGCGAGATGTTCCCCGCCGACCCCATGATCATTGCGCAAATGATTGCGCCTATGGGTTTGGCCGTAGGCACAGTGGCACCCACCCGCGAGTGGCGCGAGTTGTATGCTGCGCTCGACTGCAAAGCCGTGGCGGCCATACATCCTTTCTACACCGCCAGCGTGCGTGAATTTCAAGCAGCGGGTCGTCCTATTGTGGGTTCCGCACCTGTGGGTATTGAAGGCACCCACGATTGGCTGGGCTCGATTGGCGCGGCCTGTGGCGTTTCTCAAGCGGACATCGACGCAGCGCGCAACCAAACTTTAGGTGCCATGCGCGGCGTTTTGGCTGCACAAAAAATCAACGCCCGCATCACCCTCAGCGGCTACGAAGGCTCCGAGTTGTTGGTGGCGCGACTGCTCATCGAGTGCGGTGCCGATTTGCGCTATGTGGGCAGTGCTTGTCCCGCCACCCCTTGGAACAAACACGATGCCGATTGGCTGCAGTCCAAAGGTGTTCACGTGCAGTTTCGTGCGTCCCTCGAGCAGGACTTGGCTGCTATGCATGAGTTCAAACCGCAGCTGGCCATTGGCACCACACCGGTGGTGCAAGCGGCCAAAGAGTTGAGCATTCCTTCGCTGTACTTCACCAACCTCATTTCGGCGCGTCCCTTGATGGGCGTGGCCGGCGCTGGTTCTCTGATTCAAGTGGTCAATGCCGCCATAGGCAACCAAGCCCGCTTTGACGAAATGAAAGCGTTTTTTGGCTCGGTCGGGCAGGGCGATGAAGCCGGTGTGTGGGAAGACGTGCCTGTCATGCACCCCGACTTCAAGAAAGAAGTTCGTCGTCAGTTCGAGAAAAAGCAAAAGAAACGCAAAGCCGAGGAGATGGGCTGATGTTTGTCCTCGACCACGATCGTGCAGGCGGCTATTGGGGTGCGGTGTATGTATTCACCGCCATCAAGGGCTTGCAAGTTGTCATTGATGGTCCTGTGGGCTGCGAAAACCTGCCCGTCACCTCCGTGCTGCATTACACCGACGCCTTGCCGCCCCACGAGTTACCGATTGTGGTCACTGGATTGGCCGAAGAGCAACTCGGCCGCGAAGGTACCGAAGGCGCGATGAAGCGCGCCCACCAAGTGCTGGACCCCGATTTGCCCGCGGTGGTGGTCACCGGTTCTATCGCCGAGATGATTGGCGGCGGTGTCACGCCCGAGGGCACCAACCTGATGCGGTTTTTGCCGCGCACCATCGACGAAGACCAGTGGCAATGTGCCAACCGCGCCATGTACTGGCTGTGGACCGAATACGGCATGAAAAAAGTGCCTAAGCGGGTGCGCAAGGAGGGTGAAAAACCCCGCGTCAACATCATTGGCCCTTGCTACGGCACCTTCAACAGCCCCAGTGACTTGGCCGAAATTCGCCGCTTGGTGCAAGGCATTGGTGCAGATATCAATATGGTGTTCCCCTTGGGCAGCCATTTGGCCGAGGTGTCGCAGTTGGTTGAAGCCGACGTGAACATTTGCATGTACCGTGAGTTCGGCCGCATGTTGTGCGAAGCGCTAGAGCGCCCCTATTTGCAAGCGCCTATTGGCTTGCACAGCACCACCAAATTTTTGCGCAAGCTGGGCGAATTGTTGGACCTAGACCCTGAACCTTTTATCAACCGAGAACGCCACACCACCATCAAACCTGTGTGGGATTTGTGGCGTTCGGTGACCCAAGACTTCTTTGCTACCGCCAGTTTTGCAGTGGTGGCCACCGACACCTATGCGCGTGGCATACGCAAGTTTTTAGAAACCGAAATGGGCATGCCTTGCAAATTTGCGGTGTCTCGCTTGCCTGGCCAAAAAACCGATAACGCAGCCGTACGTGAGCTTGTCCACAAACAAATGCCGCTCATTTTGTTTGGCAGCTACAACGAGCGCATGTACTTGGCCGAAGCCGGCAGCAGTGGGCCCATGAAGGCCTCTTTTATTCCAGCCTCTTTTCCTGGCGCCATCATTCGTCGCCACACCGGCACACCGTTCATGGGCTACAGCGGCGCCACCTACCTCATTCAAGAATGTTGTAACTGCTTGTTTGATGCCTTGTTCCATATCTTGCCGCTGGGCACCGATATGGACAAGGTAGACGCCACATTGGCGCGCGGCATCACCGGTGCGCAAAACAACACGCCGTGGGACGACGCGGCCCAAAACAAACTGCATGCATTGGTGGCTGGTCAACCTGTGCTGGTGCAAATCTCTGCGGCCAAGCGTTTACGCGATTTGGCTGAAGGCAAGGCGCGTGACAAAGGCGAAGAGCTGGTGACGCTCGCGCATGTTCAGCAAGCGGGTGCCGAGCTGGGCTTGGGAGAGCCGGCATGACACAGTTTGCAAACCTACACGGTTCATGCGCTTTGGCGCAAGAACCCTACCCCATGTCGTGGCAAATGCTGCGGCTGCCCAGGTTGCGCGGGTTGGGCGCAGCGTTGGCCTTGCGGCCATTTTGTTGAAGGAGCATCGCATGTCAAACCATCCGAATTCCATATCCGGACTGACTGACGAAGAGGCTCAGGAGTTCCACCATTACTGGATTCAGGGCTTAGTTGGCTTCACAGCTGTCGCTGTGGTGGCTCACATCCTGGTCTGGGCATGGCGGCCCTGGTTCGTCTAAGGCAGGTTTTTTTCACCGAACGGAGTTAAACCATGATTTCTCACACTTCTCAAGTCTCTTACAAACCTAACGGTTTGGACGACAAGCTAGCGTTTGTCCTGATCTTTGTACCTTGTTTCGCTGTACTTTTATCTTTTGCAGTTTTGGCCCAACTGGTCGGGTTGCGATGGAAGAGTTGGCTGCCAGGCGCGGAGAACATGACCAATGTGTTTGCAGGTGTGAAAGCCTCGGTTTACACGTTCATGTCCCACATCATTTAGGAGAACCATTATGTGGAGAGTTTGGAGACTTTATGACCCATTGCGTGCAATGGTCGTGCAAGGTATTTTCCTGTTTGGCTTGGCAGCGATGATTCACCTCATTTTGCTAAGTACCAACAAATTCAACTGGCTAGACGGCGCAAAGAAACCCGCTTCAGCATCGGCGCAAAACTCGCCTATGCCTGCAGCAGTTCCTGCAGCGAAGTCCTGAAAGTTGGCAGTACCGCAGGTGCTGCCAGTTCTGTAAAGAGCTACAGCATCTGCATTTTTAAATTTTTCCTCTTACCAACACTTGCAGCAGGAGGGCTACATCATGGCCATGCTCAGCTTTGAAAAAAAATACCGAGTGCGCGGCGGAACGCTGCTTGCAGGTGACCTGTTCGACTTTTGGTTAGGTCCGTTTTATGTCGGTTTCTTTGGCATCACGACCATCTTCTTTGCTTTTCTGGGTACGGCCATGATTTTGTGGGGCGCGGCTCTTGGCCCCACTTGGAATTTATGGCAGATCAGCATTGCCCCTCCCGATCTTTCTTATGGTTTGCGTTTCGCACCCTTGCAAGAAGGCGGGCTGTGGCAAATCATCACTGTTTGCGCCTTGGGTGCTTTCGTTTCATGGATGTTGCGCGAAGTTGAAATTTGCCGCAAATTGGGCATGGGCTACCACGTCCCCTTTATGTTTGGCGTGGCGATTTTTGCTTACTTCACCCTCAATGTGATTCGACCTGTTTTGATGGGTGCTTGGGGCCATGCTTTTCCCTACGGTATTTACAGTCATCTCGATTGGGTGTCCAACGTTGGCTACCAATACCTGCATTTCCACTACAACCCCGCTCACATGTTGGCGGTGAGTTTTTTCTTTGCCACCACCTTGGCTTTGTCTCTGCACGGTGCTTTGATTTTGTCAGCAACCAATCCCGGCTCTGGCCAAGTGGTGAAAACGCCTGAGCATGAAGACACCTTTTTCCGCGACATCATTGGTTACTCCATTGGCACCTTAGGCATTCACCGTTTGGGCGTGTTTTTTGCCCTGGCCGCGGTGTTGTTCAGCGCCTTGTGCATTGTCATCAGCGGACCCTTTTGGAGTCGCGGTTGGCCCGAATGGTGGGGCTGGTGGTTGAACCTGCCCATCTGGTCACAGTGGCCTTAATGAAAAACGAGGAACTCAATCATGGCTGACTATCTCAATCTGTTCACCACCGTGCAGGCCACCGGCCCTGTGCACCACGGCGAGGCCCTAGGCCCAGGCAACAGCCCACGCACCGGGCACCCCGGTATCTCTTGGCTGTTGGGCAAGATAGGTAATGCGCAAATCGGGCCCATTTACTTGGGCGGTTTGGGCTTGGCGTCTTTGATCTGCGGCTTGATCGCTTTCAACATCATTGGCATGAATATGCTGGCTTCGGTCAATTACGACCCGATTCAGTTTGTGCGTCAGTTGTTTTGGTTGGCGCTAGAGCCGCCGCCCCCAGAGTACGGCTTATCGTGGCCGCCCTTGAACCAAGGCGGGTGGTTTCTCATTTGCGGCATCTTCCTCACGGCCTCGGTGTTGCTGTGGTGGGTGCGCGTTTACCGCCGTGCCATACAGCTCGGTTTGGGCACACATGTGGCGTGGGCTTTTGCCGCCGCCTTGTGGTTGATGTTTGTCTTGGGCTTTTTCCGTCCCATTCTCATGGGCTCTTGGGGCGAGGCTGTGCCTTATGGCATCTTCCCGCACCTCGACTGGACGGCCGCCTTGTCCATTCGCTATGGCAACTTGTTCTACAACCCCTTCCATGCTTTGAGCATTGTGTTTTTATACGGTTCGGTGTTGTTGTTCGCCATGCACGGCGCCACCATCTTGGCGGTCACCCGTTTTGGTGGTGAACGTGAAATTGAACAAATCGTCGACCGTGGCACTGCGTCAGAGCGTGCGGCCTTGTTTTGGCGCTGGACCATGGGCTTTAATGCCACCATGGAATCCATCCACCGTTGGGCTTGGTGGTTTGCTGTGCTGTGTCCTATCACCGGCGGTATCGGCATTTTGCTGACCGGCACCGTGGTGGACAACTGGTATTTGTGGGCCATCAAACACGGTGTTGCGCCAGCCTATCCCAATGTGTTTCCGCCGGTCATCGATCCAGCCCTCAGTTTGGGAGTCAAACCATGAAGTCAATGTCTTTTATCCGACGAGTGGCCACCTATGCGGCGGGTCTGTCAGCGGTGCTGCTGCTCACAGCTTGCGAGCGCCCCTTCCAAGACAGCGTGCAACACGGCTACCGAGGAACTGGCATGGTGCAGGTCTACAACCCGCGCATGTTGGCCGTGAAAACCGAGGCCAACCAAGCACCGGTGGCCTTGCCCGCAGCCTCAGGCGAAGGCCCCAAAGCGGGTCAAGCTTACAAAAATGTGCAGGTTTTAGGCGACTTGAGCGTGGCGCAGTTCAACCGCCTCATGGTCTCGATAACTGCCTGGGTTTCACCCAATGAAGGGGGTTGCGTTTATTGCCACAACCCTGCCAATTTTGCCGAGGACACAAAATACACCAAGGTGGTGGCGCGTCGCATGTTGCAAATGACTCAGGCCATTAACAGTGAATACAAAACCCACGTTGCCGAAACAGGCGTGACTTGCTACACCTGCCACCGCGGACAACCCGTGCCCAGCCAGGTGTGGTTCACCGCCAACCATCAGCCTTATGGATCTAACTTCATGGGCGACAAGGCAGGACAAAACGAACCTTCCAAAGTGGTGGGCTTGTCGTCCTTGCCCAACGATCCGTTCACACCGTTTTTGCTGGGCGATCTGAACATTCGCGTGAATGGTCCTACGGCATTGCCCTCGGGCAACCGCCAATCCACCAAGCAAGCCGAGTGGACCTATGGTTTGATGACGCACATGTCCGAGTCCTTGGGCGTGAACTGCACCTACTGCCACAACTCGCGTTCCTTCCAGAGTTGGGAAAACAGCCCACCGCAACGCGCCACCGCATGGCACGGCATTCGTATGGCCCGTGCACTCAACACCGGCTATTTGGAACCGCTCACAGCGACCTTCCCCGAGCATCGCAAGGGTGAGCTGGGCGATGTGGCCAAAATCAACTGCGGTACTTGCCACCAAGGTGCGTACAAGCCTTTGAATGGCGCATCCATGCTCAAGGACTACCCTGAGCTGGCAGCGCCATCAAGCAAAGCGGCCCAAGTGGCAGCCAACTAGCACAGCACCGCGCTTGCTTTTCACAGCGGCATGAGACACCTATGGTCAACCAAGATCCTGTGTCTCTTGCCGTCTCTGGGGTGGTCGTTGTGGTGTTGGTTGACTACCTGAGGGCACACCGGGCTTGGGGTTGGTTGCGTTTGGTTCAAGGGGCTTCTGCTTTCAAGGAAACCCCTGGACTGCTGTTCACCAAAGTCATGGGAAGTGGACACCAGGGGGGCTTTAGCCTCAGACCCAGCCCCTCGCACCAAGGCCTGATTTGTGTCTTCGATCATGCTGACAACGCAGACATTTTTTTAAACGGCCCTTGGCTTGCCGCTTACCGCGAACGCGCCAAGCAATGCCAAGCGCATTTGCTGTCCATCACCTCCTGTAAAGGCAGCTGGGATGGTCATGCGTTTGATGTCACGCCTGAAGATAAATTGGGTCACTACGCACACGAGCCCATACATCCCGCCATGGCCGCCATCACACGCGCCAGTATTCGCCCAGCCAAGGCGGTGGCTTTTTGGCGTTACGCACCCGCGGCACAAGTCGACTTGGCAAAGTCTCCTGGTTGCGAAGTGGCCATGGGCCTGGGAGAAGCGCCACTGGTTCGCCAATGCACCTTCAGTGTGTGGCGAGACACCCAAGCCATGCTCGACTATGCGCATACTGGCGCGCATCAACTGGCCATACAAGCGGCCTATAAAAACAATTTCTTTTCTGAATCGATGTTCATGCGCATGCGTTTGCTGCGCAGCATAGGCGAATGGGTCACACCGCAAGAGGAAGCTGTTTATGGCTGAACATCGGGTGGTGGTGATAGGCGCAGGCATGGCGGGTTTGGTCAGCGCCTTGCAACTGGCGCAGCAAGGTTTGTCGGTGACCGTGATTGACAAAGCAGACCAACCCGGCGGCAAGGTAAGGCAAATCTGGGTGGATGGGGCAGCGGTGGACAGTGGCCCCACCGTGTTCACCATGCGCTGGGTGTTTGACCAAGTCATGGCGTCTGTGGGCACACGCTTGGAAAAAGAATTGCGCATACATCCTTTGAAAGTGCTGGCGCGGCATTTTTGGGAAGACGGCTCACAACTCGATTTGTTTGCCGATCCACTTGCCTCGTATAACGCAGTGGCCGCATTTGCGGGCGTGGCTGAGGCCGACCGTTTTGCGCAGTTTTGTAGAACCACCCGCGAGGTTTATGACGCGCTAGAGAAACCCTTTATCCGTTCGCCGTCTCCCACCATGGCGCAAATGATGGGTGGTTTGGGACCGCGTGGTTTGGCAACACTGGCCTCGGTAGGTCCCATGCGCAGCCTGTGGAGCAGCTTAGGAAAACATTTCACCGACCCGCGTTTACGCCAGCTGTTTGCCCGTTACGCCACCTACTGCGGCTCCTCGCCGTGGGAGGCGCCTGCTACTTTGATGCTGATTGCCCAAGTAGAGATGGACGGTGTGTGGGCGGTGGAAGGTGGCATGCATGCCTTGGCCCAATGCCTCATGCGCTTAGGGCTTGAAAGAGGCGTTCAGTTCAAGTTCAACAACGAGTGCGAACGCATAGAACTCACCCAAGGACGCGTGTCGGGTGTGCGCTTGCAAAGCGGCGACAGTTTGCCCGCCGACAGCGTGGTTTTTAATGGCGACATTGCCGCTTTGCGTGCGGGCTTGCTGGGCGCGGGGGCAAGGAATGCAGTCACAAGCAAAGTGCAGCCTCGCTCCTTGTCGGCCATTACCTGGTCTGTGCACACGCCCACCTCGGGCTTGGCACTGGACAGACACAATGTATTTTTTCGCTCTGACTACGCCCAAGAGTTTGAAGCTATTTTTCAGCATGGCCGACTACCCGCTCAACCCACGGTGTATGTGTGTGCCCAAGATCGCGGCATAGGCGCACCGGTAGAAGGCCCAGAGCGATTGCTGTGCTTGGTGAACGCGCCAGCCAATGGCGACAAACGGGGCTTGAGTCCTCAAGAATTGGCCGATTGCACCGCCAGCAGCCAAGAACTGCTGGCCGCTTGCGGCTTGTCATTACAGTTGGAGCCCTCTGCATCATGTATTCGCACCACACCCCAAGATTTCAACCAACTCTTTCCAGCCACGGGGGGAGCCTTGTATGGCCAAGCCACACATGGATGGATGGCGGCGTTCGCCCGCTCGAACGCCAAGAGCCAGGTGCCGGGTCTGTATCTGGCGGGGGGCAGCGTGCACCCGGGGCCGGGGGTGCCCATGGCGGCGATGTCGGGCCAACTGGCGGCCGCGGCGCTGATGGCCAACCTCGGTTTGACCAAGCCGTCCAAAGTGGCGGCTACCTCTGGTGGTACCTTGACGCATTAAGCGACGATGGCCAGCACGGCCTGACCATCATCGCGTTTGTGGGCAGTGTGTTTTCACCTTATTACGCTTGGGCCAGGCGAAGCGGCGAGGTAGACCCCGACAACCATTGCGCTTTGAATGTGGCACTGTATTCACGAAATGCCAAACGCTGGACCATGACCGAGCGAGCAGCGCGGCACTGCTATCGAGATACCCATCAGTTCAGCATAGGCCCCAGCCAACTGCGTTGGGACGGGCAGTCATTGGTGATAGACATCAACGAGGTGGGCGTGCCTTGGCCGCACCGCGTACGTGGTCAGGTGCGTGTGCACCCTAAGCAGTTATTCAACTTCAGCACACCCATAGATGACAAGGGCCATCACCGCTGGGGCCCTTTGGCACCGAGTGCGCGGGTGGAGGTGGTGATGGACTCACCCGCACAGCGCTGGCAAGGCCATGGCTATTTGGATTCGAATGAGGGCGATGAGCCCATAGACCGCTCTTGCCGCGAATGGGACTGGTCGCGCAGCCGCATGAAGGACGGCAGCACCGCTGTGATCTACGACATACAAGGCCAGCCTGATCAGGGCGACAAACTGCTGGCATTGCGCTTCACGCCGCAAGGCGAGGTGTTGACTTTTGAAGCACCCAAGCGCCAAACCCTGCCCTCAACGATGTGGCGTTTGGATAGACGCATGCGCAGCGACGGCGTGGTCAATGTGACCGAGCAACTAGAGGACACACCGTTTTACCAACGCGCCTTGCTGCACAGCGAACTGCTGGGTGAGCAGGTACAAAGCTTTCACGAAAGCATAACCATGTCGCGTTTGGTGTCACCGGTGGTGCAAGCCATGTTGCCTTGGAGAATGCCTAGGAGGGCTTGACCGTCAGAGTCTCGTGGTTTAATCTGCAAAGCCAAACAAACCGGAACAACGTGGCGCCCACTGTTTTCAAAGAAAATGGATTCAGATTTTTCTTCTTTTCAAGAGAAGAAACCAGACCGCACATACACATCACTCATTCTGATGGAGAAGCTAAGTTTTGGATCAGTCCTGAAGTGGATTTGGCAATGTCATCAGGCTTGTCTTCCCAGCAAATTCGGGTTGTAGAAAAAATGGTTCAACAACATTTGGAGGAAATACTTTATGCATGGAACAAGCATTTTCCAAATTGAAGTGACTCAAGTAAGTTCACAAGGGTTTTGGCTTCTGCTGCCAGATGAAGAGCTGTTTTTATCGTTTAACGATTTCCCTTGGTTCAAGTCTGCACGCTTTGAAGAAATTTGCGCGGTGGAGAGCCCAAGTCCTGACCACCTTTACTGGCCTCAACTCGATATTGATTTATCTCTGGCTTCTATTCGTAAACCAGCAGATTTTTCGTTGATTAGCCAAGTCAATCGAAATCAAGTCAATTGAGGTTTTAGATTCACCGCCCTTTGAACACCGGCTTTCTGCGCTCTGCAAACGCTTTCAAACCTTCAGCAAAATCTTCGGTGCGACTGCTGCTTATTTCTCTTTCGCGCAACACATCTTCGTTGTAGTGACCTGCAGCTATTTCATTGAGCGAGCGTTTGGTGGCTTGCGCGGCCAGTGGGGCCAAGGCCATCACATCATTCACCAGTGAGGCAAGCTGGATTGGAAAATCTGCGGCTGAGGAAAAGCTTTCAAACAAACCCAAGGATTGCAATTGCGCAGAAGAAAAAACCTGTGCCGTTAAAAAAGCCCGCTTGGCCGCAGCCACACCAAAGTGGCTGACATAGCGCTGCAAACCGCTGGGGTAGTAGTGCAAACCCAGTGCCGCCGCCGGCATGCGCCACTCAATGCCCTCTAGCGCCAAGCGCACATCACAGGCCAGCACCAAGTCGGTGGCACCGCCATACACACTGCCGTTCAATGCGCAGATGGTGATGGAGCGTAGATGCGCTAAAGCCTCGGGCACTTTTTCAAATGCGGTGGAGCCGTGGGCTGCATCGCTGAAGCCGCCTATGTCATAGCCGGCACAAAACACCGGTTTGGGTTGATCGGTGGTGTTGGCGGTCAGCACCACCACCCGAACAGCCAGGTCTTGGTTGATGTGCTCAAAATGTTGAAGCAACATCGACAAGTCGCTGTTCTCCAAGCGGTTGCGTTGCGCGGGGCGGTTGAGGGTTATGGTGGCGACGCCTTGTGCGATGTGCAGAAGTGGCGCAGTGCTGTGGGTTGCGCTCAATGCACCACCACCGGCACCTGCGTGGCAGGTGGCGTGTTGCGGCTGCGGTGGCAGCGCACCAATCCGTCAATCATCACCATGCCAATACCGGGGATGTCACCCAGTTGCACGCTCTCTAAAAGCGTGCGCCCTGCGGTTTCTTGGGCGCGGTCCATGAACACAAAGTCAGCGGCACGGCCCACCTCTATCAAGCCGCAGTTCAGGTTGCGAATACGCGCTGTGTTGCCGGTGGCGAAACAAAACACCAACTCAGCAGGAATGTTGGCCAAGCTGGACAACAATGCCACCATGCGCAACATGCCCAGCGGCTGCACGCCCGAACCCGCAGGCCCATCGGTGCCTAGGATGACTCGGTGCGGGCATTTCAATTCCAGCGCAGCTTTGGCCGCAGCAATGGCGACCCGCTCATTGCCGTTGTGCACAATTTCAATGGCGCGACTCGACTTCTCGCACAACTCGCACACATGCGCCTCGCTCAATGAAGTGTGTCCACCGTTGATGTGGCCAATCACGTCGGCGTCGGCTTCAAGCACCACGTCTTTGTCAATCAGGCCCGAGCCAGGGATGGACGGCCCACCCGTGTGTATGGTGCTTTGTATGCCGTGCTTGCGTGCCCACGCCACCATTTCTTTGGCCTCGTAGCCGGCTTTCACAGACCCCAATCCCACTTCGCCCAACAAGGTCACGCCAGCGGCGGCGAGTTCGGCGAAGTCATGCTCGGTCATGCCTTTTTCAATGATGGGCGCACCGGCAATCACTTTGACGCCGCCGGGTCGGAAGTTGCTGAAAGCGCGTTGCGCGGTGATGGCCAAGGCTTTGAGGCCGACGATGTCTTTGGGGCGGCCCGGCAAATGCACCTCACCCGCCGACACCATGGTGGTCACGCCGCCGTTCATGGTGGAGTCAATCCAGCCGATTTGGTTTTGCCGTGGTGTCCAGTCGCCAAACACCGGGTGCACATGGCTGTCGATCAAGCCCGGTGCCACGCAGGTCTGTCGCACATCGATGGTGGTTTTCGCGCCCTCGGTGTCTAGGTCTTTGAAGCGACCCACAGCGGTGATGAGGCCGTCCACCACCACGATGGTGTCTGCCGCCAAGATGGGTTGGTCGATGTCGCCCGAGAGCAGCAAACCAATGTTCTTGATCACAACTTTGCCTGAGGCTTCATCTGGGGTGGCGCTGGCCATGGGCTTCTCCTGAATGCTTGCGTTGGAAAATGATTCTGCCACGCGCCCTAGCATAATAGGGGATGACTTCACCAACCACCACCCACAGTGACGGCTTGCCCTTGGGCTTGCAGCGGGTTGAACCGCGCCATGGTCCGGTGCGCGAGGGCAAGGTGGAATGCAATGCTTGTCCGGTGCTGTGCCATATCTCAGAGGGGCGTGTGGGTGCTTGTGACCGCTACGCCAACCATGGCGGCGTGCTGGTGCGACTCGACCCCGTGGTGTTTTTAAGCCAGCAAGCGCAAAGCGCAGAACCACTGGCTTTGCAGGCCAGGCTGGATACAGAAACTTCACCCCAAACCTTGCCCGCCATTGACAGCGCCGAGCGTGGTGTGTTTGTCACCGGCATTGGTGCCTCCACCACTTACCCCGATTACAAACCGGCACCGTTTATCGTTGCGTCCACATCCAAGGGCGTGGACATGGTCACGGTGGTCACCGAAGGCATCTTCAGCTATTGCAGTTTGAAGGTGAAGATTGACACTGACAGGTATTTGGGTGACGAGCGTGCAGCGGTGCTGTACCAAGGCGAAGAAGTGGGCCACGTCACCACCGCCGAGTACGGCTCGCAAATGCTCAGCTTGGGCGGCGTGCACCACCTGACCGGCGGCGGCAAAAAACAAGGGCGTATGGCTTTGGAATTGATGCATCGCTTAGGCAACCAGCAAGCCGCAGAGGTGCAGATTGAAAACGGTGCCAAGGTGGTGTTGCAAGCCGGTCGTGCGCCCGTGGTCGATGGCGTGCCAGAGCAACGCATGCGCGTGGGCTGCGGCTCGGCGGCGGTGGGCATGTTTGCGCGTCAGTGGTTGGGCTTGTGCGACGAGGTGGTGGTGGTGGATGACCACATCACCGGCGTGCTTACCGAACACCAAGCCGGGCGCGGTTTGCACATGCCACCCAGCGGCATACGCATCCAAGGTCGCAAGTCCACGCCGGGGCGCTATTTCCAAGTGGCTGCCGCAGGCACGGGTTGGGGTGGCACCGACATCAGCGACCCGTTGTCTATTTTGGGTGAGTGGAACCCCGAGGAAGCTTGGCCGGGTTTGCGCTTGCTGATGACTTCCACTACCGGTGAACACGCGGCTTGGTTTGTGTTGGATGAGGCGCTGCAAGCCCAGCCCGCCGACATGCCGCCCGAGGTGCAGCATGTGGTGGACCGCATTGGTGAGAACTGCGAACCCTCTTTGGTGTCGGTGCTGTTTTTGGCGGGTGCGGGCGGCAGTCTGCGTTCGGGCGTCACCGACAACCCCATACAACTCACGCGTGCGGTGAAAAAAGCTTTGGTCAATGTGACTTGCGGCGGTGCGCCTTCTTATATATGGCCGGGGGGTGGCATCACCCTCATGGTGGATGTGTTGCGCATGCCAGCCAACAGCTTTGGCACCGTGCCCACGCCCGCCATCGTGGCACCCATTGAATTCAGCATGAAGTTGTCTGACTACCAAGCTTTGGGTGGCCACATGGGTTTTGTGCGCACCCTAGAGGACAGCTTGAAAAATGGCGCGTGGCACAACGATGGCGCACCCACACAGCTGAAATGGGAAACGCCGCCTGCGGGCGTCAACCCTTGGCCCTTGGACAACCCGCCCATGCTGGGCTGATGGGCATGCAAGCCACACGCAATGCAATGACTGAGGGTCGCTGGCATTTCCAGCATGGCCCTATAGACATCGTGTTGCAGGCTGTGGGTGAACCAAAGGCTTGCCAACAAGCGGTGGAATCTGCTTGGCAGCGTTTTCAAACCGTGTTGCCCGAACTCGTCAGCGAGTTAGCCCTGTTGCGACAGCCTGTTTACTCGCTGCGGGCGGGCAGCTTGCAAGGCGTGGTAGCGCAGCGCATGCAGACAGCCACACAGCATGCGGCTTGGGCTGCACCCGACGGCTTTGTCACCCCCATGGCTGCGGTAGCGGGCTCGGTGGCGCAAGAGTTAATTGGCCTGCTGGCACAAAATGGTGTGCATAAAGCCTATGTGAACAACGGCGGCGACATCGCTTTGCATTTACAAGAAGGACACAGTTGGCGCATAGGCGTGGTGTCTGATTTACATAAAGCCTTGGCCTCGGATGTGGCGACAGACATGGTGAGTGATGGCCACTTTGTGATTGACCACAGCATGCCGGTACGGGGTATTGCTACCAGCGGTTGGCAAGGGCGCAGCTTCTCGCTGGGCATTGCCGACAGCGTCACCGTCTTGGCAGCCACTGCCGCGCAAGCCGATGTGGCCGCCACCTTGATTGCCAACGCGGTGAACATCGACCATCCCGCCATCCAACGCCAAGCCGCCAACAGCTTGCGTGACGACAGCGATTTGGGCGAGCGCTTGGTGACGGTGGATGTGCCCCGCCTCTCGTCCGCGCAGGTGGATCAGGCTTTGCAACTCGGGCTAGACTGTGCCCATGCCATGCAAGCGCGTGGTCAGGTGCTTGCGGTGTATTTATGTTGTCAGGGCCGCACGGCCGTGACGAAAACCTTGGAGTGTTTGGTTTGACTGCACTGATTGATGTTCGACGGGTTTTCAGCCATGTGGAAGAGATACACCACGAATTCGGCCCCAAGGCTGATGCACCGCTGATACGTGGTGCCATTGCTGCGGTGCTGCGCAACCCCTATGCGGGCAGTTACCACGCCGATATTTTGCCGATGATGGAGGCGCTCAATCCTTTGGGCGTGGACTTGGCCCGGCAGTTGTGCAATGCCATGGGCGTGCAGCCAGAAGCCATTCAAAGTTATGGCAAAGGCGCCATCATTGGCGCGGCCGGCGAGTTAGAGCACGGTGCGTTGTGGCATGTGCCGGGTGGTTACGCCATGCGCGAGTTGCTGGGTTGGAAGGGCGAACGTGCGGCCTACACCGCAGGCCAGGGTGCTGCCAGTACTGGTCAACCCGGCAACGCTTTGTCCATCGTGCCCTCCACCAAAAAAGTAGGGCCCCCCAGCGCTGCTCTCGATGTGCCGCTGACACACATCAACGCCAGTTATGTGCGCAGCCATTTCGATGCCATCGAGGTGCGCGTGCCCGGCGCGCCGCGCAGCGATGAAATCATCGTCATCTTGGCCATGAGCACAGGCGCGCGGGTGCATGCGCGGGTGGGCGGTTTGGCCGCGCAAGACATCAGTCAATGGAATGGTTTGCGTTAAACACGCAGGAGCAAGACATGAAATCACAGATACGCAAAATCATTGTGCAGGTGGATGAGGTGATGCAAGAGGCAGGACAGGCAGTGAACCCACATACCCGCCGCGCCCTGGCCATGGCGGTGATTGCCAACCCCTATGCAGGCAAGTACAGCGACAACCTCGACCTGCTGATGGCCATTGGCGAAGAGCTTGGGGGCTTGCTGGGTGAGCGTTGCGTCAAAGCCTTAGGTATCAAGCCTGAAGAGGCGCACAGCTACGGCAAAGCGGCAATTGTGGGCGAGGCTGGCGAGTTGGAACATGCTGCAGCCATTCTTCATCCCAAACTCGGTGCGCCTTTGAGAGTGGCGGTCAGCAAGGGCGCAGCCTTGGTGCCCTCAGCCAAAAAACAAGGCACATTGGGCACTGCGATTGATGTGCCTTTAGGCCACAAAGACGCGGCTTTTGTGCGCAGCCATTTCGATGCCATGGAAGCGCGGGTGTCTGATGCGCCTCGCGCCAACGAAATAGTGGTGGCGGTGGTGGTCACCGACAGCGGTCGCCCACTGCCGCGCATAGGCGGATTGCAAGTGCATGAGATCGTTGGTCAAGACGGTCTGCGTTAAATTTCTAAGGAGTTTCCATGTCGCTTATCACGCCCGCCCAAGACGCCGCGCTCATCGTGGTCGATGTGCAAAACGGTTTTTGCGACGGTGGCAATTTGGCTGTAACCGGTGGTGCCCAAGTGGTACCCATCATCAACCGCTTAGCCCCGGCCTTTGCCAACATCGTCATCACCCAAGACTGGCACCCTGCAGGACACGCCTCGTTTGCCAGCGCCCACCCGGGCAAAGTCGCGTTTGACACCACCGACATGTTTTACGGCAGCCAAGTGCTGTGGCCCGACCATTGTGTGCAGGGCACACCAGACGCCGCCCTGCATGCCGACCTGCATTTGCCCACGGCCCAACTCATCATCCGCAAAGGGTTCCATGCGGGTATAGACAGCTACTCGGCATTCATGGAGGCCGATCGCCAAACCCAAACTGGCTTGCAAGCGTATTTAAAGCAACGCGGTATTCGCAGTGTTTATGTCGTGGGCTTGGCCACCGATTTTTGTGTGGCTTGGACGGCGCTGGACGCAAGTGCAGCAGGCTTTGACACCAGCGTGATTGAAGACGCATGCCGTGCGATTGACATGAACGGGTCCTTGGCGGCGGCTTGGGCGCAAATGCAGTCGCATGGCGTGAAGCGTTTGCAGTCCAGCGGTTTTCTGTTGCCCTGAGCCACTGGCCTGCAATGAAAGCTGTGGCCTCGCGTCTTCACCCTGTGCAGTTGCAGGTCAACCGTCAAACCCATTCGGCCGAGCTCACCCGCCACACCACGCTGTTGCATTACCTTCGCAACGATTTAGGTCTTAACGGCCCCAAGTTCGGTTGTGGTTTGGGTGAGTGCGGTGCGTGTACTGTGTGGGTGGATGGTGTGCCTGCACGCTCCTGTGTCATACCTGCGGTGGAAATGCAAGACCGCGCCATCACCACGCTGGAAGGCTTGGGCAACGCCAGCCATCCCCATGTGGTGCAACAAGCTTTTATAGACACGCAAGCCGCGCAGTGTGGGTATTGTTTGAATGGCATGTTGATGATGGCAACTGCTTTGCTAGCGCGTGAGCCCCATCCTACCGACGAACACATCAAAGCCGCTTTGTCGGGCAATTTGTGTCGCTGCGGCACGCATGTGGAAATCATTGCGGCGGTTCACCGTGCCGCTGACTTGATGGCCGCCGCCATCACCCAAGAGCCTGTCTGATGCGAGCCAAGTGGGTGCGCCAACGCAGTGATTTTTTCAACGCCCGTGGTGTGTTGCTGGTCCTGCGCTCACCCTTACCGCAGCCGGCACCTGTAGCGGGACAACCCAGTTTTGTGGCCAGTCTGCCCAGCGAAGGCGATGAGTGTGTGTTGGCCTTGTGGGACGACGCCAGCGTCACCGCTTTGCACGGCCATGTGGACATGGGCACGGGGCTGCGCACCGCCTTGGCCCAAGTGGTGGCTGAAGAATTGAATATGTCGGTGAGCCAAGTGCATCTTTTGATGGGCCACACAGCACTCTCGCCCAACCAAGGTGCCACAATTGCCAGCACCTCAATCCAAATACACGCCGCGCCCTTGCGGGCCGCTGCCGCGCAAGTCAGGCATTGGCTGTGCGCCAAAGCCGCTGACCGCTTGGCTTGCTCGCCCGACGAGGTGAGCTTGCACCAGGGCCAACTCAAAGCGCACTGTGGCGACATCAGCTTGGCGAGTTTGTTGTCAGAGCAACAAGTGCTGCTGCGTCTGGACAACCAAGCCCCACTCAAGCCCAGCGAGCAACACCACACGATTGGACAAAGCACGCCGCGTGTCGATATGGCTGCCAAGGTGTTTGGCGATCTCATTTATGTGCACGATATGCGCATGCCCGGCATGTTGCACGGGCGCGTGGTTCGTCCGCCTTATGCGGGTGCAGACCATGGTGACTTCATAGGACGCACCTTGGCGCGGGTTGACACCAACAGCATCGCGCACATCGCCGGCATTCGTTCGGTGGTGGTGCAAGCTGACTTTGTTGGTATTGTGGCCGAGCGAGAAGAGCAAGCTGAGCAAGCCATGCGCGAATTGGTGGTGCACTGGAAGCCTTGGCCTGGCATGCCCCATGTGCAAAACCCCGCTGATGCGATACGCCGCAACTTGCGCAGCACGCGTGAGTTGGTCAACGAAGGCGATGTGGATAGTGCACTGGCCCAAGCCGAGCAGCTGTTGCAGCGCGAGTATGTGTGGCCCTACCAAATGCATGCTTCCATTGGCCCCTCGTGCGCGGTGGCTTGGTGGTTGCAAGGCTCAGATGCACAGTTGCCATCCGTGCAACTGCGGGTGTGGGCTGGCACGCAAAACCCGCATGTGTTGCGTGCCGATCTGGCTTTGCTGTGCGGCGTGGCTGACCCCGAAGTGGAAGTGGTTCGCATGGAGGCTGCAGGTTGCTACGGTCGAAACGGTGCAGACGATGTGGCCGCTGATGCCGCTGTGTTGTCCAAGGCCGTGGGCGCGCCGGTGCGGGTGCAACTCTCCCGAGAACAAGAGCACGCATGGGAACCCAAGGGTGCGGCACAACTCATGCAAGTGCGTGGGGGGCTGTCGGCCAGCGGTCAAGCGGCGGGCTACGATTTTCAAACCTCTTACCCCTCCAACGGTGCGCCTACTTTGGCGTTGCTGCTGACACGCACCATTGAACCCACGGCACGCGCTTATGAAATGGGCGACCGTACGGCTCGCCCGCCTTACGACTATGCCGACTTGCGAGTCACCGTGCATGACATGCCGCCGCTGTTGCGTGCCTCGTGGCTGCGAGGTGTGTCGGCCTTGCCCAATTCTTTTGCGCATGAAAGTTTCATTGACGAGCTGGCTGTCGCGGCCAACGCCGACCCTTTGCAATACCGCTTGGACATGCTCAGCGACCCGCGTGCCAAAGAACTGCTGCAAGCCACCGCCAATCGCGCCGGATGGCGGGTGCATCAACAGCCCCAACAACAAGCCGCCGTTGGCGATTGGTTGCAAGGGCAGGGCGTGGCCTATGCCCGTTATGTGCACAGCCAGTGGCCGGGCTTTGGCGCGGCTTGGTCGGCGTGGGTGGCTGATGTCGAAGTGCATCAAAAAACCGGTGAAGTGCATGTCAAGCGGGTGGTGGTCGGGCATGACGCCGGCTTGGTGATCAACCCACGCGGTGTAGAGCAACAAGTGCATGGCAATGTGCTGCAAACCACCAGCCGCGCATTGCTTGAAAAAGTTGAGACGGATGACAAAGATGGGCGCGTGGTCAGCCAAGACTGGGGCAGCTACCCGATTTTGAATTTCCGCCAAGTGCCCGTCATAGAGGTGGTGCAAATGCCGCGCCCTGGCGACGATGTGCCCTTGGGTGCGGGCGAGTCGTCTTCGGTGCCTGGCACGGCGGCTATTGCCAACGCTATTTTTGATGCCACCGGCATTCGCTTTCGCAACCCGCCTTTCACGCCAGAAGTGGTGCGTGCGGCTTTGCATCCTTTGGCCGCGCCTACACCTGCGCCCACGCCCATGGCCGAGACTGTTACCAAAGCAAACACCGCACAAGCCGGCGTCCAACAGGGTTGGCGTAGACGCTGGCAACAAGCCACGGGTTTGGCCTTGGGGGTGTTTGCATTGAGCGCCGCCGTGGTGGGTTGGCGCGCCGCTTTGCCTTCTGTGAGTTTCCAACCCGCCAACTACAGCGCCGACATGCTGCAGCGCGGCCAGCAATTAGCAGCCTTGGGTAACTGCGCGGGTTGCCATACCGCCGAAGACGGCATCCCCAACGCCGGTGGTCGCGCCATGGCCACGCCGTTTGGCACGGTGTATGCCACCAACATCACGCCCGATGTGCAAACGGGCTTGGGCGGGTGGTCGTACCAAGCATTCGAGCGTGCCATGCGACTAGGCATTTCACGCGATGGCCATGCGCTGTACCCGGTGTTTCCCTTCACCTCGTTTGCCAAAACCAGCGATGCCGACATGATGGCCTTGTATGCATGGCTGATGTCGCAGCCAGCGGTGACGTCCCCAACACCAACACCAGACTTGCAATGGGGCTTGGGTTGGCGACCCTTGATGGCTTTGTGGAATGGTTTGTTTCATGCGCCTGCGCAATTTGCGCCTCAGCCCCAGCAAACCGCGCAATGGAACCGCGGTGCGTATTTGGTCGATGGCTTGGGCCACTGCGGCGCATGCCACACACCGCGCAATGTATTGGGGGCCGAGCGCAACACAGATGCTTATATGCAAGGCGCGATGGTCGACGGTTGGCAAGCGCCTGCGCTGAACCAACGCAATCCCGCGCCTGTGGCGTGGAGCGAGCAAGAGTTTTTTCGCTACCTAAGGCAAGGGCACACCCAACACCATGGCATTGCGGCAGGCCCCATGGGTTTGGTGGTGCGCAATTTGGCGTCCGTGCCCGATGACGATATACGCGCCATGGCGGTTTACTTGGCCTCTTTGCAGCCCAAGCCAACCATGGACGATGCGCAACTCGCACCAATGGCCGCCCAAGTGGTGGCTGATGCTGCCATCCGCGCACCCATGCCCGATGCGGCCCAGCGTTTGTTTCAAGGCAGTTGTGGTGCTTGTCACCATGATGGGGACGGACCGCAACTCTTGGGTGTGAACCGTCCTTTGGCGCTCAACACCAATATGCACAGCGACCGGCCCGATAACTTGCTGCGCATTGTGTTGCAGGGGATTCAGGCGCCGGCGTCCAAAGACATAGGCTTTATGCCGTCATTTGCCAACACCTTGAGTGACAAGCAGTTGGTCATGTTGGTGGATGGCATGCGGGCGCGCTATGCGCCGAACAAACCGCCATGGCACAACACTGCACAAACTTTGGCGGTGATGCGAGAGCGGTAATTTTTCTCCTCATTTATTTTTATGCAAAGAAACAGTTGGCAACCCACGCATAGCTTGGTATGCCGACCAACAGGTTCAATGGAAACGTGATGCCCAGCGACAAGCCGAAGTAGAGTGAAGGCTTGGCCTCTGGAATGGCGGTACGCAATACCGCAGGAACTGCGATGTAAGAAGCGCTGGCGGCCAACACCATCAAAAGTATGGCGTTGCCTTTGGATAATTCAAGCGACAAAGCCAAAGCAAGCGCCAGACCGGCATGGACCACAGGGGCAAGCACGGCATAGGCCAGCAATGCAGGCGACACGGATTTGAGTTGATGCAAATTTCTGGCGGTTAGCAAGCCCATGTCAAGCAAGAAAAAAGCGAGCATGCCTTTGAATAAATCGCCAGAGAAAGGCTGCATGGCGGCTTTACCGGATTCTCCGCTCAGCATACCGATCACCATGGCGCCTAAGAGCAACAATTGGGCGCCATCAGTGAAGGACTCATGCAGAATTTTTTTCACAGAAACCGCAGGTGCCAGGGAAGCAAGCGCAACACTTGCCCCGCCTGCACTCATCACTACATGAGATGTTGCAAGGCTTTGTTGTCTGAGTGAGTTAGCCATCAAGACAGCCAAAATGATGGCGGGCGACTCCATCAGTGCCATGGCAGCGGCCATGTGGCCGCCAAAGGCAATGCTTTGGTTCTCTAGGTATTGAACGGCGGTCACAAAAGTCACGGCACTGACAGAGCCATAGGTTGCAGCGACCGCCGCAGCGTCAAAGCCAGACAAAAATCGCTTCTGCAGCACAAAACCTAAGAGCGGTGTGACCACAGCCAAAGCCATGGCTGCGCCCAAGCTGGATAAAACCTCTGGGGTTAAACCAGACTGCGCCAGAGCGAAGCCACCTTTGAGCCCCAAGGCCATAAGCAAATAGAGCGATAAAAACCGCGAAATGGCAGGTGGTATTTCTAGGTTGGATCTAACGGTTCCTGCCAGTGCGCCAAAGACAAAGAAAAGAATGGCGGGATCAAGAAAACTGTGCATAGCTAAACTCCTTTAGACAGATGCTAGGTTGGCTAATGGTTTTTGTAAAATTGATTTTTAACTATGTATATATAGGTAAATATCTATGAATATCAGCTTTCGTCAAATGAAACTTTTTTTGGCGCTTGCAGACACTGGCAGCGTCACTGCAGCAGCCCGCGCATGCCACGTCACCCAACCCACTGCATCCATGCAACTCAAGGAAGTCACCCAAGCCGTGGGCTTGCCTTTGTATGAAGTGATTTCAAAAAAGGTTTACCTCACCGATGCGGGACTGGCCTTGGCGCAAACCGCCAGAGACATATTGCGCAGTTGGGAGGTGTTCGAGCAATCTATGGATGCCACCAAAGGCATGACACGAGGAAAATTGAAAGTGGCGGTGGTCAGCACAGCCAAATACTTCATGCCCAGAATGATTGGAGGGTTTTGTAAAAAATACCCACACATCGATGTGTCTTTAGAGATTTTGAACCGCGATGGCGTTGTGGCGCGAATGCGTGACAACTTAGATGACCTCTACATCATGTCTCAACCGCCACCCGACAGGGATTTGGTCGACGAGGTATTGATGGTCAATCCTGTGGTGTTGATAGCTTCCACCCGCGACCCCTTGGCTAAAAAACTGTCGCAGTCTCTCGCGAGTCTGTCGGCTCAAAGATTTATCTTGAGAGAAAAAGGCTCAGGCACACGCATGTGCGTAGACCAATATTTCAAAAAGCATAAATTCAGCCCTGATATACGCATGGAGCTGGGCAGCAATGAAGCCATCAAGGAGGCTGTGGCAGGCGGCTTAGGAATTGGAGTGGTGTCTCAACATGCTTTGCATGGCTTGACCAAAGAGCATGGGGTGACGGTTATCAATGTCAAAGGTTTTCCAGTGGTTTCTTATTGGCATATGGTGCACCCAGCGCAAAAAAAACTCTCACCCATTGCCCATGCTTTTAAAAAGCATTTAATCAGCAGCGTCAGTGGGTAGCGCTGTCACGCACAAAGTCGTCTAACAACTTTTTCAGCTGCTCGGTTTTACGCTCGCCCAACACTTTGTGTATGGATTGGTGATGAGCGTCAACTTGGGCGGTCAGGCGTTGCACCATGGCCAAGCCGGTGTTGGAGATGTAAACCAATACTTTGCGGCTGTCATCTGCGCTGGTTTTGCGCATCACCAAGCCACGGCTGACGAGTTTGTCTATGTTTTTGGTGAGTGCGGGGTGGTTCATCAGCACAAGTTCGGCCAATTCCCCCATGGCGCGACCGTTTTCATCTGACAACACTTGCAAGATGCGCCAGTGTTGCTCGGTCATTTTTTCTGCGGCGATGGCCTTGCCCAATCCCATGCTCATCGTGCGGTTGGCCGAGGCCAGCAAATAGGAGAGGTAATTATTGAGGTCCGGCCTAGGCATATATCCTGCTTACATTTTGTTAAATTTCTGATAGTCTAATCAACTTCCTTTCCAAGGACAACATCTTTGTTGCGCCTTGGGGCATTCTTGTTAGCTTGTAGTTGAAAAGATTGGCGTAGGCACCATGGGCAGTCATTGGGGTGGTCAAAACAGGGCAAGGGATGCACGAATTTCATGCGTGCATCACCCCAAAAAAGTGCGTACTTGGCAGGCACGGCGTTCGCTTGCGATGCCAGTGGATACGCAACACATCACTTTGGGTTTGTGTGTGGCCCAAGATGGTGCGGCAGGCATTTGGTCCCCTTCGGCTTTGGCCAGCGCCGAGCTGGCAGTGGCAGAACTCAATCAACGCAACGGCATCGCAGGCAGGCAGGTGCGCTTGGTGTGTTTCAACGCCTGTGACGAGTCATCCAACTTCGAAGAAGAACTGTTGCGCACCATAGATAGCCATGGCATTGAAGCTTTGGTGGGCATGCACACCAGCGCGGTGCGCGAGCGTATCGTGCAAGCCGTGGGCGGCCTGCTTCCCTATGTGTACACCCCTTTGTACGAGGGTGGTGAGGTCACGCCAGGCGTTTTCACCTTGGGGGAGACGCCGGCACAGCAACTTCGCCCTGCTGTCGATTGGCTCAGTCGCCATGAAAACGCCAAGCGTTGGTTGTTTGTAGGCAATGACTATGTGTGGCCGCGTGTGTCCAACCGCTTGGCACTGAGTTATGTGGAACAAAGTGGCGGCGTGGTGCTTGACGCTATGTACTTGCCTTTTGGCACGCAAGATTTTTCAGCGGTTCTCGATCGACTGCAAAGCCTGCAAGCAGATGCGGTGCTGGTGTCTTTGGTGGGGCAAGATGCGGTCACTTTCAATCGTCAATTTGGCCATGCGGGTTTGAGTCGCCGTGCCGTGCGTTTGTCTTGCGCGATTGAAGAAAACGTGCTCATGGGCATAGGCTCTGACAAAACCGAAGGCCTGTATGTGGCCTCTAGTTATTTTGCTAATTTGCAAACAGACGCCAATTTGTCTTTGCAAGAGCGCTTCAATGCTTGCCATGGTTTGCGCGCACCGGTGCTCAACGCCTTGGGTCAGTCTGCCTACGAAGGTATGCATTTTTTGGCTGCCATGTTTGACCAAAATTTACACCTGCCCGAGCATTGGGCGCATATGGCCAAGCGCAATTTGGCTTATCAAAGCGCCAGAGGTGCGAGTTACATGGGTAACCATTTCAAAAATGCGCCCATCTACATGGCGCGTGCCCATGGTCATCAATTCCAAGTCGTCACAAGGTTTTAATGTATATTTTATTTTCCAAGGCAAATAAATTCATTGACGTTTTGCTTTTTTGGTGAAACACTCGCAAAAAATTCAACCACCTCTAGGAGATATGCATGGCTGTCAAACGTCCCACCCTCGATCAGTTGCAAGAAGTTGCCTACAGCTTGGGGATTCACCTGTCCGAAGAACAAGCTGAGACCTACAACACCTTGTTGCAAGGCAATTTCGACGCATACGACATCGTCGACGCTTTGCCCGACTATGTGCCCGAAGTGAAGTACCCACGCACGCCTGGCCATTTCCCCGCGCCTGCAGACAACAAGTTTGGTGCTTGGTATGTCAAGTCCACCATCAAAGGCTCGGCCACTGGCAAATTGGCGGGCAAAACCGTGGTGTTGAAAGACAACGTGTGTGTGGCGGGTGTGCCCATGATGAATGGCGCGTCCACCCTTGAAGGCTATATGCCCAATATCGACGCAACGGTTGTTACCCGTTTGCTAGACGCAGGCGCCACCGTGGTGGGCAAGTCGGTGTGTGAATATTATTGTTTCTCCGGTGGCTCGCACACCAGCTCTACTGGCCCTGTACACAACCCCCACAAGCATGGCTACTCGGCCGGCGGCTCATCTTCTGGCAGCGCGGCTTTGCTGGCTGCAGAAGAAGTCGATCTGGCCATTGGCGGCGACCAAGGCGGCTCTATTCGCATGCCCGCTTCGTATTGCGGCGTGTACGGCATGAAAGCCACACATGGTTTGGTGCCTTACACCGGTGTGATGCCTATTGAGCTCACCATTGACCACACCGGCCCCATGACACGCAACGTCACCGACAACGCGGTCATGCTGGAAGTCATTGCCGGCCCTGACGGTTTGGACCCCCGTCAATACGCCGAACAGCACAGCAAAAACTATGCTGAGATCATGAAGCAGGGCATCAAAGGTTTGCGTATTGGTGTGGTGAAAGAAGGTTTTGGTTGGCCCAACTCCATGGCTGCCTCAGATGCCAAAGTGAAAGCCGCAGCAGCTGCTTTGGCCAAGGCTGGCGCTGTCGTGGAAGAGGTGTCCATTCCTATGCATTTGGTGGGCCCCGCTATTTGGTTGCCGATTGCTGCTGAAGGCGCCACCCAGCAAATGATGAAAGACAACGGCCACGGCTTCAACTGGAAAGGCTTGTACGTCACCGGCATGGTTGACTTTCACGCCGGGTGGAAAGCCCGCGCCGATGAGCTGTCTGAAACCTTGAAGCTCACCATGGTGTTGGGCGAGTACTTCATCCAACATTACCGTGGTCACTACTACGCCAAGGCGCAAAACCTGTCACGTCAATTGCGTAAAGCCTATGACGATGCTTTTGAAAAATACGATTTGCTGCTCATGCCCACCCTGCCATTGACTGCCACGCCCCTGCCCAAGCCAGGTGCTGAAGTGGAAGAAGTGATTCAGCGTGCGTTTGAGATGCTGGCCAACACTTGCCCGTTTGACGTCACTGGCCACCCAGCCATGTCGGTGCCATGCGGCTTGGTGGATGGTTTGCCCGTCGGCCTGCAGCTGATTGGCAAACATTGGGACGAAGGCACTATTTACCGTGCCGCCTATGCTTTCGAGCAATTGGGCGACTGGAAAAAAATGTAAGTGCAGGTTAGGGCTTTTTGCAAAAAGAGCTTCATCAGGTAAGCGTTAGTTTTTTCAACACAAAGAGGAATACATCATGGACCGCAGAAAATTTATTCAAACCACCGCTGGTGGCATTGCAGCTGGCACCGCTGGCATGTATGGCAGTTCAGCCTTGGCCGCTGACGACATCAAAGTGGGCAGCATCCACGACTTGTCGGGTGGCTTGGACATTTATGGCAAACCCATGGTCGACGCATTGACCTTGGCCATCGAAGAGCAAAACGCTGCTGGCGGCTTGTTGGGCAAAAAAGTGGCTTTGGTCAACTATGACTCACAGTCCAATATGCAAAAGTACACCGAGTACGCCCAGATGGCTGCGTTGAAAGACAAAGTTGCTGTGGTGCATGGTGGTATCACATCAGCCTCACGCGAAGTGATTCGCCCCGTGCTGACCAAAAACAAAACTTTGTATTTCTATAACACCCAGTACGAAGGCGGCGTTTGCGATCGCAACACTTTCTGTACCGGTGTGACACCTGCACAAACCGTGCAAAAACTGGTTCCTTACTCCATGAAAAAATGGGGCAAGAAGGTCTACATCATTGCAGCCGATTACAACTACGGCCAAATCACTTCACAGTGGGTTAAGAAATACGTTACTGAAGGCGGCGGCAGCGTTCAAGCCATCGAATTCTTCCCCTTGGATGTCACCAACTTTGGCCCGACCATCGCCAAAATTGAAGCCGCCAAACCCGACTTCGTGGTGTCTGCCTTGGTTGGCGGCGCGCACATGTCCTTCTATCGCCAATGGGGCGCAGCAGGTATGTTGAAGAAGATTCCTATGGCATCTTCCACTTTCTCCGTGGGTAACGAGCAAGTCGTGTTGGCACCTGAAGAGTGCAATGGCATGGTCTTGTCTTACAACTACTTCGAGAAAATTGCCACACCGGAAAACAAAACTTTCTTGGCGGCCTTTCACAAGCGTTTTGGCGCCGATTACCCCAACGTCACCGAGTTGGCCATGGGCACTTACCAAGGCTTTAAGTTGTGGGCCGAAGCTGTCAAGAAAGCCGGCAGCATAGACCGCATGAAAGTCATCGAAGCCCTCGAGAGCGGCATCAGCATTGCAGCACCTAGCGGCAAGGTCACTGTCGACGGTGATTCACACCACTGTATTTTGGATGTGAGTTTGGCTGAAGTGAAAAACAAAAAGCTCGACATTCTTCAAACATTTGCGCAGCAAGCGCCATCTGACACCAGCGCAGTGTGTAACCTCAAGAAAAACCCTGCTGACAATCAGCAGTACGTTATCAAGGTTTAAGCACAGTTGATTGTTTGAGAGATTGAAAGAGAGAAGGCGTACATGGATCTGGCACTCATTGTTTCCGTACAGGTCCTGTACGCCATCGCCACCCTGGTGATCATTTCATCAGGGTTGGCGGTTATTTTTGGCATGATGCGCGTCATCAACCTCGCGCATGGCGAGTTTTTGATGTTGGGCGCATACAGCGCTATTTTTGCGACCAAGGCGGGCGTCAATCTGTGGATTGCCATGCTGGTGGTCGCGCCTATTTGTGTGGGGCTGTTTGGCATCGTGGTCGAACGCCTCATCATTCGTCACCTCTATGGCCGCATGGTTGACACCATGCTCGCTACTTGGGGCTTGTCACTGTTGTGCGTGGGCTTGGTCACCTCCGTCATTGGCAACACCACCTCAGGTGTTTCCACGCCAGAGGGCAGTTTTTCCATTGGCGCTTATTCGGTGAGTTTTTACACCATGGCCTTGATTGTCATTGCCGTGGTGCTGTTGTTTGCCATTCGTTGGGTTTTGCGCAGCACCGATTGGGGCTTGATTGCACGCGGCACCATGCAAAACCCCGGCATGGCTGATGTGTTGGGCATCAGCCCTACGCGGGTGTATTCCATTACGTTTGCCGTGGGTGCGGCTTTATCGGGCTTGGCGGGTGGCTTGCTGGCTCCCGTGTCTGGCGTGGTGCCCACCATGGGTGGCTCCTTCATCGCCAAGGCCTTCATCACCGTCATCGGTGGGGGCAGTGCCATCTTGGCAGGCACAGTTTCGGCCTCAGCTTTGTTTGGTCTTATCAATCAGTTAGCCACCTTCATTACCACACCGGTGTTTGGTGAAGTTGCCCTCTTTATTGCCGCTGTGGTGATGTTGCGCATGCTGCCACAAGGTATCACTGGCCGCTTTTTCAAAGGATCGTTGTGACCGCTTTTCGAGAATCTCCCTGGAGTGCTGTGTTGGTGATGTTGCTAGGTGTCATGGCCACCTTGGCTATTCCCCAATGGGTGGACGACTTTGCCTTGATTCAAATCACCATCTATGTGGTGATGGCCATCTTGGCCATCAGCCAAGCGTTTATTTGGGGCTTCTCCGGCATCTTGTGCTTCGGGCAAGCCTCTTTCTTTGGCTTGGGTGCCTACACCTACGCCTTGGCCGTGGTCAATATGGGCGAGAGCACCATGCCTGTGCTCTTGGCCATTGCCTTGCCGGGATTGTTTGCCTTGTTGTTGGGCTACTTCATGTTTTATGGTCGCCTCTCCGACGTGTACATGGGCGTCATCACCCTCACCGTGAGTTTGATTTTTTTCAATTCAGTCAATTCCACCGCAGGCCCCGAGTGGCGTATTGGCAATGCCCCTTTGGGTGGCTTCAACGGCATACCGTCCATACCGCCCATCAATTTTCCCGGCAACCCTGAAGACCCCTTGGACGCCATTGCTTTCTTTTATCTTTGTGCCTTCAGCTTAATCGCCATTTATGGCGGCTTGCGTTGGCTCATCTCTTCACGCATTGGGCATGTGATTGTGGCCATCAAAGAAAACGAACAGCGTGCCACTTTGCTGGGCTTTGACGCCCGTGCTTTCAAGTTGTTTGCCTTCACCTTGGGTGGGTGTATTGCGGGGCTGTCCGGCTGCTTTTTTGCCAACTGGGGGTCCTTCACCAGCCCCACCGTGTTCAGCTTGGGTCAGTCCGCGCAAATTATTGTGTGGGTGATTGTGGGCGGGTTGGGCACCTTGGTGGGCCCCATCATTGGTTCTATGGCCATACAGTGGTTGACCACCCAAATCGGTACCCAGCAGACCTTCAATTCCAATTTGGTCTTGGGCGTCATTCTGGTGGTGTTTGTGTTGTTGGTGCCCAAAGGCATCATTCCCAGTTTGGGCGATGTGTTGCAAAAACTCTTTGGTAAAAAAGTCGCCAAGGGAGAAGACGCATGAGTACGGTGCCTCTGATTGAAACCCGCAATTTAAATATGCGTTTCGGTGGCGTGCATGCCACCCGCGACGTCAACTTCAAGCTCAGCGACGGTGAACTGCGTTGCATCATCGGCCCCAATGGCGCTGGCAAAAGCACTTTCTTCAAACAACTCACAGGTCAGTTGCGGCCCACCTCGGGTCAAGTACTGTTTCGCGGCAAAGACATCACCGGCTGTCAGCCCCATGTGCCTGCACGTTTGGGCATTGGTATCAAAACCCAAGTGCCGAGTTTGTTCAATGGCTTATCGGTGTGGGAGAACGTGTGGTTATCTGCTTGCCGTGTGTATCCCAAGGCCAAAGCCTTGGAAGTCACCCGCGATACTCTAGAGCGAGTGGGTTTGACCCATCTGCAAAAGTCCACCACCGGACTGCTGGCGCACGGTCAGCGCCAGTGGGTTGAGTTGGCCGTGGTCATCGCCGCAGACCCTTCGCTTATTTTGTTGGATGAACCCGCAGCCGGCATGAGTGACCAAGAGGTGCGTCGCACCGCCGACTTGATTTTAGAAATCAATAAAAGCCACGCTTTGATTGTGGTGGAGCACGACATGAGTTTTATTCGCATGATCGCCAAGATGGTCACCGTGTTTCACCAAGGTGCCATCCTCACCGAAGACTTGCCCGACGCTGTGATGAACAACCCCACGGTGCGCCAAGTCTATTTGGGCAAAAAAGCCGCTTAAACAGAAAGAACCTGCATGCTCGACATTCAACAGCTCCACGCAGGCTACGGCAGCATTCCGGTGTTGCACGGTATCGATTTGCATATCGCAGCAGGAGAAGCGGTGGGCATCTTGGGCCACAACGGCATGGGCAAAACCACTCTGTTGCGCAGCATCATCGGTGCCTTGTTGCCCACCCAAGGCCGTGTGCAATTCAATGGCCAAGACGTCAGTCGCTTAGCCCCCAACCAACGCGCCAAACTGGGCATGGCCTATGTACCGCAGGGTCGTGAAATATTCCCCAATTTATCGGTCACTGACAACTTGCGCATGGGCTGGGTCAAGCGTGGGCGGGCGTCTGCCCAAGACCTCGACACCTTGCTGGACAACTTCCCACGCCTCAAGCCCTTGCTGGACCGCATGGGCGGCTCTTTGTCGGGTGGCGAGCAACAACTTTTGGCTTTGGCGCGTGCTTTGGCTGGCGACCCTCAGTTGTTGCTACTCGATGAGCCCACCGAAGGCATTCAGCCTTCCATCATTGAAGAAATTGCAGAAACCTTGTCTGTTTTGCGCAAGCAGCGCTCGCTCACCATTATTTTGGTTGAGCAAAACTTAGACTTCATCGCCTCGGTATCCGAACGCGTCTTGGTCATCAAGCGCGGGCAAATCACCGGTGAAATTCCCCGCGAACACCTCACCGACTTAGACACCGTCAGCGAATACACCGGTGTCAGCAGCACCCACTGATTCGGCCCACTTTTTTTCAACACAACCCAAGGAAACACCATGGACATGCAACTCAAAGGTTTGCGCGCACTCGTGACAGGCGGCACCAAAGGCATAGGACGAGCGATTGCTGAAACTTTGGCCAAAGAGGGAGCCAGCGTGGCTTTTTGTGCGCGCAATGCGGGCGAAGTCGCTGAGGCGGCCAAAGCCATGTCGGCAACGGGCAGCAAAGTCATTGGCTCGGTGGCTGATGTGGGCAACGCAGAAAGCCTCAAGGCTTGGGTGGCCAAGTCTGCGGCTGATTTGGGTGGCATAGACATTGTGGTGGCCAATGTGAGTGCATTGGCCATTGCCGCAGACGAAGAGAGCTGGAAAAAAGGCTTTGAGGTAGACCTCATGGGCAGCGTGCGTTTGGTTGACAGCGCCATGCCCTTCCTAGAAAAAAGCAAGCACCCCGCCATCGTCACCATTTCCAGCGTGTCGGGTCGCGAGATCGATTTCGCCTCCGGTCCCTACGGCGCCTTCAAAGCTGCACTGGTGCATTACACCCAAGGCTTGGCTTATCACTTGGCTGGCAAAGGCATTCGCGCCAACAGCGTGTCGCCTGGCAACACTTATTTTCCAGGCGGTGTGTGGAGTCAAATTGAAACCGGCAACCCCGATTTCTTCAAAGTGGCTTTGGGCATGAACCCCACAGGGCGCATGGGCACACCGCAAGAGATGGCCAATGCCGTGGTGTTTTTGGCAAGCCCCGTGGCCAGTTTTGTGACTGGCACCAACTTGGTGGTGGACGGCGCCTTGACCAAGGGCGTTCAGTTATAAGTTTTTTGGTTTTTCTCTAAACGGCTGTGCTCTAGGTTCTCAAACAAGGACAGCATCCACTCGATGCGCTGGGGCATGGCACGGTTGGGGAAACCGGGCAAGGCCAAGCGCGAAGAGGTGGTGTCTTGGCACTGCTCCACCAAATAGGCGATGCCTGCCAGAGCTTGGGGTGGGTGACGTTGGGTAAATATCCAGCCCGCTTGCAAACGCGCTTGCAACAGCAACAGCGCTTTGCGCCAAGGGCTGACCACGGCGCGGTGGTTTACAGAATCCAATTCCCAACGGCGCAGCTCGTTACCAATTTCGCCATAGATCAAACCTGCAGCCAAGATGGCCGAGCGGCAATCGCGGGGTAATTCGGCAATGCCGGCCATGGAGCGTTTGTACAGACGATCGGCCTCATCAAGCACTTGGCTGATCACGTTTTGAATAGCTGGGTTGAGGGTGGGTTGGGTCAGCCACTCTTGTGGGTTCAATCCTTCTTCACGCATCCATTCCAAGGGAAGATAGATGCGCTGATTGCGCGCATCTTCGCCCACATCGCGGGCGATATTGGTGAGTTGCATGGCCACACCCAGCTCGCAGGCACGCGCCAAGGTAGAGGCCTGCTGCGGACCCATGATCCAGCACATCATCGCGCCGACGCTGCCCGCTACCCGTGCGGCATAGCCGTGCAAATCTTCCATGCTTTCATACTGTCTGCCGTGTCCGTCCCAAGCAAAACCATCGAGCAAGGCGTCTAACAAATGGCGCGGCAAGGCATGGCGGTGCACCACGATGCTGAGGGCGCGGTCTTCCACGGTATCCATTGGGGTGCCGGCATATATGCGGTCGAGGCGGTGATGCAAAACCCGCAAACTGTCTTCAATCACACCGCCTTGGTCGACCATGTCGTCGGCCACGCGGCAAAACGCATACAAAGCGATGGCGGCAGAGCGCACACGTGGGGGTAAAAAACGGCTGGCTGCAAAAAAAGTTTTGGAGCCGCCGCGCATCATCTCGACGCAGGCGTCTAAATCGTCTTCAGCTTGGTCAGTGAACGGCAAAGGCATGGGGCACAACCTCTTCTAATAATTTGGCAGACATCAACACACTGGGCACACCCGCGCCGGGCTGGCTGCTGGCACCCACCATGAATAAATTTTCCACATCCTCGCTGCGGTTGTGGGGTCGAAACCAAGCGCTTTGGGTCAGCACCGGCTCCAAGCCAAAACCCGCACCTTGGTAAGACCACAGACGGTCTTGGAAATCTTGCGGTGTGCTGATTTTGGAACTGACCACATGTTGGTTTAAATCGGGCAACACAGAGTCTTGCAACACGGTGGCAATGGCTTGGCGGTACTGCTCGGTGACGGCTGGCCAATCGGTGCCGCTGCTCAGGTTGGGAACCACCGACAAAACATAAAAACTGTCGCAGCCTTCGGGAGCCAGCGAAGGATCGGTGGCGGTAGGGCGGTACAAGTACAGGCTGAAATCTTTGGCCAAATGGTGGTTTTTGAAAATATCTTGCAGCAATTCTTTGTAACGCGGCCCCAGCACCATCATGTGGTGAGGCACATCTTTGTATTGGCGATTGGTGCCGAAGTACCAAACAAATAAGCCGGATGAGTAATTGCCTTTGGCAATGCGTTTATCGGTCCAGCGGGTGCGGTGTTGCGGCTCAATCAGGTGCTTGTAAGTCCAAGCCGCGTCGCCGTTGCTCACCACAATATCGGCAGGCACAAACTCGCCACTTTGCAATTCCACACCCACGGCTGTGCCGTCTTCCACACGAATGCGGGTGACGGGCGAGTTGTAGTGAATGGGGATGTTGCGGCCTTTGATCAAGTTCACCAGCGCTTGCACGATGGCACCGGTGCCGCCCATGGCCGAATGCACGCCCCAGCGGTTTTCCAAAATGTGGATGAGCGAATAAACGCAGGTGACTGAAAACGGGTTACCACCAATCAATAAAGGGTGAAAACTCATGACGATGCGCAGTTTGGGGTGCTTGATGTGTTGCGACACCATGCTGTAGATGGAGCGCCAAGCTTTCATGCGCATCAATTTGGGCATAGCTTTGATGATTTTGGTGACCGAGTCAAAAGCAATCAAACCCATGTCCTGAAAACCCAGCTGAAAACATTGCTCAGAGGCTTTCATGAGGTTTTTAAAACCCTGCACATCTTCAGGGCTGAATTTGGCCACTTCAGCCAACATCGATGACTCATCGTTGCTGTAGTCGAAATGCGTGCCATCGTCAAAGCGGATACGGTAGAAGGGCGACATCAAACGCAGGTCGATGTGGTCTTTCATGTTCTTGCCGCACAAGGTGAACAGCTCTTCAATCAAATAGGGCAAGGTGATGATGGTCGGGCCTGCATCGAAGGTGAAGCCGTCTTGTTTGTGGACATAGGCACGACCACCGGCCATGTCCAACTTTTCATAAACCTGAACTTGGTAGCCTTTGACACTCAAGCGAATGGCTGCCGCCAAACCGCCAAAGCCACTGCCAATGATGACGGCACGCCTTGGCTGCTGGGGCACTTTGAAGCTGTCCCGCGCATCTATGGTTTTGAATGCATTCATGCGGGTTCTCCACGGTTGGGTATGGCCACAGCCACGGGTAAGTCGGTGGCAGGAGTGTCGTTACGGTAGGGACTGCGCTTCATGGCCCAGCCCCACACTTTTTGCAAGGGCAGGGCAAACACCATCAGCAAATGCTCAATGATGGCCAAACCCAATAAGCTCGACAGCAACACCCACGCGGCATTGACCAAGACCAAACCGCTGGTTACTTCCCACACCATCCAGCCCCAAGTGCTGCATGACAAGCCCATGGTGAGATAAAAACACAGGGTGACAGGTGCTTGTTTGAAGTAGCTACCTATGTAGCGCAAATGTGCAGGCAAATATTGCTCACCCACAAACGGTACGCCAAAAAATAAATTGAGTTTGGCGCTCAAGCGCATGCACCACAGCAGGGAAAAAGTACATAAAGCCATGTGGTTGGGCTGGCCTTGCTGCATGACCAACAGTACGCCAAAGTTTAAAAGCAAGGCAAGTTCATGGTGAAGCAAAACCTGCGCTGATTGAATAAAGCGCTGGCGTAAATTCAAACCTTTGTCCAGCACATCGCGCCTGGGACCGGTAAGCCAACCCGTGAGGAAAGCCATCTCGTGCCAACTCCACATGGCAATCACGCTGACAAAACCAATATAGGCGTTGAGAACAGAGTGAGAACGCATGCTGATGCAGGCCGTCCATAACCCTAGGCCCAGCAAAAAACTCAAACCACACATGCTCCAGCGAAAACTGCTCTGGGGCAGCCGCACCAGCCACAAAATGGCGCCCGTACCTAGCCACCAACTGAGCAAGGCAAACATGGCCGCACCCAAACTGGAGGAGAAAAAATCGGTCATATTCAAAACGCTTTACCAGGCCGGCTGAACCCGGATTTGCTGAGGCAAGTTGTTGCGTTTGACCGGCAACAAATACAAGCGGCCAAAAGTGAATGCCGCGCCCAAGGCGCTGCTGGCTTGACCCAACAAGCCCATGACACCACCGCGCTCTTTGGCTTTGGCGTTGGCGATAGACAGCTCAACCAAGCGCGTCATGCCTGCGCGGAAAGTGGGGTGGTCGATGTCGACTTCCACGGGGAAGACTTGACGGGCAATTTCAGAGGTGATGCGAAACACCTCGTAGTCGTACTCGGTCGATTGGAAACCCATGGCTTCGTGTAACAAGGGGCGGGTATGGTCGCGCACATACATGGTGGCGTAGACCGCCAAAATGAAAAAGCGAATCCACAGCAAGTTGACGCCACGCAGCAACTCGGGCTGAGACCGCATGATGAGGGCGAAAGACTCGCCATGGCGGAACTCGTCGTTGCACCAGCGCTCGAACCAACGAAAGATGGGGTGAAAGCGTTTGTCGGGGTTGCTTTCGAGTTGGCGATAGATGGTGATGTAGCGGGCGTAGCCGATCTTCTCGGACAAATAGGTAGCGTAAAAAATAAATTTCGGCTTGAAGAAGGTGTAAGACTTGGTGCGTTTGAGTTGCCCCAAATCAATCCCCAAATCGAAGTCTTTGAGCGACTGGTTGATGAAGCCTGCATGGCGGGACTCGTCGCGCGCCATATAGGTCATGAGTTGCTTGATGTCCGGGTTGGTGACATGTTTGCGCACTTCGTTGTACAAAATACAACCGGAGAATTCGGAGGTGAGCGAGCTGATGAGGAAGTCGAGGAATTCTTGCCGCATCTCAGGCGACAGTTGGGGCATGAGCGTTTTGACTTCTTCAGCAAACTGTGCGTCGCGTTGGAAATGGTCGTGGTTGTTGTCGCCTTCGTACTCTTTCATCATGACGTCCCACTCTGCGCGCACAGCATTGATATTCAAGCGGTCCATGGCGGCAAAGTCGGTGGTGTAAAAGCGCGGGCTCAGCACCGTATTTCGAACAGCCTTGGCGTTGGCATCCGCGGCGCTTTCCACACTGCCTATCAGCAGTTCTACGTGATCAAAATCCAAGGCTGCGGTGGTGGTCATGGCTTACTCCTGAGAGGCTGAGATTTTGGTGGGGGATGCAGGCGCGGGTTGCAATTGGGCGAAAGAAGCCATATTGGTCGGGCCAAAAGATTCAAGGTTGATGCGTTGTCCGGTGGCCGGGTCCAGCAGCGTCAAGCGGCCATCGGTGTGACCGATGAGCTCGAATGTGGGGCCGGACCCAATGCCGCGGCGCATGCGCTCACGCGACAGGGTGCGCAAGATGCCGCGCACAAAACCTTGCTCGCCCACAAAGCGGGTAATTTCTACGCTGGATTGGCCTTCCATCACGGCGACATCGCCGTTGGGCCGGTCTTCAAAGCGCAGCGTGCGTTGCCAACTCACCGGGCTATGGTCTTGTGGAATCTCCATGCCTTGGCCACGCAGCAAAGCAACGACCAAGAACACGCTGGCCAAAAAGCCGACAAATACCCAGCCGGTGAGGGCGTGGCGTCCTGGCAATCCGTCGTTGGCGAGGCTTTGGTTCATGCTGCAAATTCACCTTGGGAAACTCGGGGCGCATCGCTGGAGGGTGATGTGTCACCCAGCATGACGGGGATGTGCGGATTGACGGCTTGCCAAGCTTGCACAATGCGCTCGCCTACTTCGCTGACATTGGCAATGCAGCGCAAACTGGGTTCGGGATGACGCAGCACCCAAGGGCGTGCATGGGGCCACAAATTGAGCCACGCAATATGGTCGTTGCCCGCCAACTTCAATGCGACATCGCCTGTTCCGTTGGCATGGGTTTTGATGGAGGCACCGGCCAACATGCGCAAAGGCAAATTGAAGGTGAGGGTCAACACCACACCAATGCGCATCACCACACGCTTGTTGGTCAAGGTGTACATGGCTGTGCTGGCTGTCAGCCAAGCCAGCAAGCTGAGAATGCCCAGCGCCATGCTGCTGAGCAAAAAGCTCAGCAACAAGGGCTTGAACAGATCGGCCTCGGGTTGGCCCAGCAAGTAAGTGGCTTGCAACAGCAGCATGGCGGCGAAATACCAAGCCAAGGTGCGCACATGAAAGATGTCAAAGGCAACTTGTTGCCACTTGGGTGCGCCTTGCCACAGCAGCCGCTCGTCGGCTGGCAAAGGTTCTGGCAGTCCAGGTGCAGCCTCGAATTCGTGTTCGTGGTGGGGGTTGACTATCAAAACAGTGGCTCCTGACGTTCGGGTGTGGCGTACAAGGTACCCGCACCGTAATAAGCAGAGATTTTTTCTTCTTCGAGCAAAGTGATTTGTTCCATGCTCTTGGTTTGGGGCACGTTGGCAAATTGGCCGGCCAAGATGGCACCCACAAACACGCCCTTGGATTTGATGCGGGAGAAGGTCATGGGCAGTAGAACAGTCTCGCCGCTCTTGACGCTCACCTCAAGGTAGCGAAACATCATTTCTGCGCGGTCAATCCACAGGTCTTTGACGGTGCCGGCCAGTTGCTTGTCTGCGCCATAAACAGGTAAACCACGGGGGTCCACGTCGGGGGACATCACGTCGTGGTCGGCAGCGATGCGCAGCGGCACGATCTTGATATGGTCGCCGTGGTAGAGGTCGGGAACGTCAGCACGTGCAGCCCAAGCGCCTGGGCCCACACCTGCCAACAAGGGGTCGCCCACGGGCTCTAAAGGTGCGCCCAACCAACGGTGTGTGGGTTGCCCGGTGTAGCTGCCATCGACGCGGTTGAAGTCTGGCGCCAGTACTTCACGGCCATCGGCCAATTTATACACTTTGGGCTCGGGTAAGGGCCAGCCGGTTTGTACCGGCCCACCTTGCAAATGGCCGTTGTCCATCGGATAACCTTCGCGGTGGCCTTCGCGTACAAGGTAATAAATCAAACCCGCAAAAAAAGCCCAAAACATGTATAGCACGATTTGTGCAACATCAACATACTGAGTAATAGCACCTGTTTCCATGGTAAGTCTCCTTAAAGTGCGCCTGACAAAAAATCATTCAACCTGGCAGTTCTGCCAGCCCTAAACCTCTGGACTTTGGGGCTAAAGTCGGCCGACGGCTGACCAAGGGTCCCAAAGCAATCAACACCACAAACATCATGACCATTTCGGTCTGAAAAACAAAGTTGTAGCCGGTGACGTCCGACACAAGCACCTCGCCCAAACGTCCTTGGGTGGCTAATCCCCCGACCACATCACGGGCAACCCCGCCCAAAGCCATGGCAATGCCCGAGGCCGTGGCCTGAACCGAGCCCCATGCACCCAGCACCATGCCAGCGTGTTCTGTTTGGGTCATCTCCATGGCGGTCAGCAACATGCCCACCGAGAACAAACCACCGCCAAAACCAATCAAGGCCGCGCCCACTTGAAACAACACCGGCGAGCCCAATGGCGCAGAAAAAATGACGCAAGCAAAAGCCGGCAAACCCAGCAAAGCACCTATGGCGGACAGCCTGACAGCATCAATATGGCGCAGCATGCGCGCCGACAGCGCAAAAGCCAACAAAGCGCCGCCTGCGCTCAAAGCGGTGAGGCTGCTGGTTGAGCCCACACCCAAGCCCAATATTTGGCCGCCGTAAGGCTCGAGCACAATGTCTTGCATGCTGAACGCTGCCGAGCCCAAACCCACGGTCCACAAAAATCGTCGCATGTGGGGCACTTCAATGAAGGCTCGCCAGTTTTGCGAGAAACCATCAGGTTCGCGTGCGCCGCGTTTGGCGCTGCGGGGTTCTTGTTTCCACAGCGAAATGATGTTGATGAGGATGATGATGGCGGCACAGCCTTGTACCGCTTGAATCAGTCTGAGGGGTGAGAAATTGACCAGCACCAGACTCAGCAGGCTGCTGCCCACAATGAGACCCACCAAGAGCATGGCGTAAAGCAAGGCCACCACGCGGGGACGCTTATCGGCGGGCGCAACGTCGGTGGCCAGCGCCAAGCCAGCGGTTTGGGTGATTTGCATGCCAGCACCCACCAGCAAGAATGCCAAAACAGCGCCAATGCGCCCCACCATTACAAAACCTTCGCGGGGTTCGCTCAGGTTCATCAGGGCGAAAGGCATGATGGCCAAGCCGCCAAACATCAGCAAACTGCCCATCCACATATAAGGAATACGACGCAAACCCAAAGCCGAAGGATGGGTGTCGCTGCGGTAGCCAATCAGGGCGCGCAGTGGCGCAAACACCAAAGGCAGGGCGACAGATATAGCCACCCATGCCGCAGGCACTTCCAATTCAACAATCATCACGCGGTTCAAGGTGCCCACCAGCAGCGCCATGGTCAAACCTATGGACAGCTGAAACATGGCCAAGCGCAACATGCGGCCCAGCGGCAACTCGGGCGAGGCCGCATCCGCAAAAGGCACGTACTGCACCATCACTGATTGCAGCCATGCGGGGGGGCGAAAGGCGAACTTCATGTGCGCTTCCACTCCCAAGCTTGCGAGGTGTAAAAACCGCTAGAGACGCGTTTCATATGGCCGGGACGCCAGCCGTGTTGGCGCACGCCGCGTTCGATATACACATGCAAAGTGGATTGGCGAATCGGGGCGAGTTGGGGCGAGCGGTCTGTGCGCGGGAACAAGCGCCCCATGGCATGCGCTGTCGCCAACAGCGGTGAGTGCGGCGCAAAAGTAAACAACACCGATTGACGGGTGCGCTTGGTGAGGGCTTCAACCGCGTTGGCAATGGTTTGCGTGTCGTAATGGATCAGCGAGTCCATGCACACCACATGGTCGAACTCGCCGTGCTCGGGACTCAGCATGTCGCCCGATAAAAACGTGATGCTGCCACCCTGGGCGCTGAGCGCGGGGTTGGTCAACAACTCTTGCGCATGGCGCTCGCGGGCCAAATTTACCAAGGTAGGAGAGAGATCGATGGCCACCACTTCGGCGCCGCGCAGCATGGCAATCTGCGCCAAAGCGCCCGTGCCGCAACCTGCGTCTAGCAGCCTTAAGCCACGCATGTCTTGGGGCAACCATGACAGCAGGGTATTGCGCATTTCATCGCGGCCTTTGCGCACCGTGGCGCGTATGCGTCCCACCGGCGCAGTGGAGGTGAGTACCTCCCATGCCTTGGCTGCTGTGCGGTCGAAATAGTGTTCTATTTCGCCACGGCGCTCTACATAACTGGCGTGGTTCATCTCAGTCAAATCCCAATAAATCAAAAATGTCCCGGTCTTTCATAGGTATAGAGGGCAGCGGGTCGGAGCCAGCCCAGAGTGCGGCCGCCAAGCGCATGTACTCGTCTTGCACCGCTTTGACCGCGGGCGTGGCTTCCAACTCAAACATGGTGCATTTTTGTAAACGGCTTTTACGGATTTCGTCGAGCAAGGGGAAATGCGCCATATTTTTCAAACCCGTGGCCGCGTTGTACTTATCCACTTGGTCGGTTTCGTCGCTGCGGTTGACGATCACGCCGCCCAAACGCACGTTGTAATTTTTCGACTTGGCGCCAATGGCTTGCACGATGCGGTTCATGGCGAAGATGGAGTCGAAATCGTTGGCGGTGACTATGAGTGCGCGGTCGGCGTGTTGCAGGGGGGCGGCAAAACCGCCGCAAACCACGTCGCCCAACACATCGAAAATGACCACATCGGTGTCTTCCAGCAAATGGTGTTCTTTGAGTAGCTTGACGGTTTGTCCCACCACATAGCCACCGCAACCCGTGCCAGCGGGCGGGCCACCGGCCTCGACGCACATCACACCGTTGTAACCTTGAAACACAAAGTCTTCTACGCGCAGCTCTTCGGCATGAAAGTCCACGGTTTCAAGCACATCAATCACCGTAGGCAGCATTTTTTTGGTGAGCGTGAAAGTGCTGTCGTGCTTGGGGTCACAACCGATTTGCAGCACCCGCTTACCCAGTCTGGAAAAGGCGGCGGACAGGTTGGAGGATGTGGTGCTTTTGCCAATACCGCCTTTGCCGTAAATGGCAAAGACTTTGGCATTGCCGATCTTGACGCTGGGGTCAAGCTGTACTTGCACGCTGCCCTCGCCGTCAGGGCGTCCGCCGCGCTTGATTTGGTTGACGGGGATGTTGGCGGTTTCAATCATGGTGGTTTTCCTCTGGGGACTTCAGCGGCTGAAATGAGCCTTGGCTTCGTACATGGTCTCTACCGTGATCTGCGCGAGGCCGCGTTCACGGGCAAAAGTTTCGGTGTTGCGTCGGGCTTTGCTGCGCACAAAAAACGGGATTTTTTTGAGCTCTTTTTCCGCCTCGGGCGCCCAACTGCTTTCGTTGCTGGCTGGCGCGTCTGACACCGCTGCAGCTTGTGCCACGGCTGCTTTTTGTGGCGCAACGGTGTGACCCGAACCCAAATGCGAGGGCGCAGCACCGTCGTGGAATTCGAAATCTTCGCGGAACATGCCCAAGAGGTGTTCTTCTAAGCCCATCATCAGCGGGTGCACCCAGGTGTCGAACAAGACATTGGCGCCTTCAAAGCCCATTTGGGGCGCGTAGCGAGCGGGGAAATCTTGCACATGCATGGGCGCCGAAATGACCGCACAAGGCACGCCCAAGCGCTTGGCAATATGACGCTCCATTTGGGTGCCCAAGAGCAGTTCGGGGTGCTGGGCTTTGACCGAGTCTTCAACTTCCAAATAGTCGTCGGTGATCAAGGCTTCAATGCCGTAGAGCTTTGCCGCGTCGCGCACTTCGCGGGCGAACTCGCGGCTGTAAGTGCCCAAGCCCACTACTTCAAAGCCCATTTCTTGGTGCGCCACGCGAGCAGCGGCAATCGCATGGGTGGCGTCGCCAAACACGAAGACGCGCTTGCCGGTGAGATAGGTGGAGTCGACCGACTTGGCGTACCACTTGGCGCGTGAATCTTGGCTGTAGTCGGCCAAGGTTTTGCCGCTGTCGACCAAGCCTGCAAGCGTGCGTACTTCTTGAATGAAATCCAGAGTGCCATTCACGCCATAAGGTATGGCTTGGGTAAAGGGCTGCTCGCAACTGCGTTGCAACCATTGAGCGGCAGTGCGAGCTAACTCGGGGTAGAGCACCACATTGAAATCCGCTTGGGCCAAGCGGCGCAGGTCAGCCACGCTGGCGTTGAGTGGGGCGACCACATTCACCGCAATGCCCAACTCTTGCAACAAAGATTGAATTTCTTTGACGTCGTCGCGGTGCCTGAAGCCCAAAGCGGTGGGGCCCAAAATGTTGCAACTCGCTTGGCGGCCTGTGAGGGGTGTGCGGCTGTGACCCACGGGCACCAAGTTGCGTACCAAGTGGTAGAAGGTTTCCGAAGCGCCCCAGTTTTCTTTGCGTTGATAGGCCGGCAGCTCTAGGGGCACCACGGGGATGGGCAGGTTCAGGGCCAGCGCCAAACCGCCCGGGTCGTCTTGGATGAGCTCTGCCGTGCAAGAAGCGCCCACCAGCATGGCATTGGGCTTGAAGCGCTCATGGGCCTCACGCGCTGCGTTCTTAAACAATTCTGCAGTGTCGCCGCCCAAGTCGCGGGCTTGAAAAGTGGTGTAAGTAACGGGTGGGCGGCGTGGCAAACGCTCGATCATGGTGAACAGCAAATCGGCATAGGTGTCGCCTTGCGGCGCATGCAGCACGTAATGCACATCGGTCATGGCAGTGGCCACGCGCATGGCACCAATATGCGGGGGGCCTTCGTATGTCCAGAGGGTGAGTTGCATGGTGTGTGCCTTATGCCGCGAGTTTGATGCGACGGCGCAAGGGACGGCTGAACAACTCGGCCAAATCGGCCGCTTGCTCATAGCCTTGTATGGGGGTGAACACCAGCTCGATGGCCCACTTGGTGGTCAAGCCTTGGGCCTCAAGCGGGTTGGCCAGCCCCAAACCACACACCACCAGATCGGGCGCGGCGGCATGGCATCGGTCGATTTGGTTTTCCACATGCTGACCCTCGGTGATCTGAGAGCCTGGGGGCAACAAGGCGAGTTCCTCACTCATAAGCTTGCGGTGCAAATAAGGTGTGCCAATTTCGGCCAACTGCATGCCCAGCTCGCGGCTGAGAAAACGCGCCAGCGGAATTTCCAACTGAGAGTCGGGAAAGAAGAAGATTTTTTTACCTTCCAGATGTACTTTTTGACGCGCCAAAGCGGCCTCGGCGCGTTGACGAGGCACTTGGGTCACAGCCTCAAATTGGGCCTTGTCGATGCCCCATTCGTTGGCTGCGGCTTGCAGCCATGCGGTGGTGCCTTCTGCGCCTAAAGGAAAAGGCGCGGCAAGACGTTGTGCCCCGCGAGACTCCAGCGCCAAGACGGTGTCGGCCAAGAAGGGCTGGGCCAGCAAAAAACGGGTGTCGGGGCCGATAGCGGGCAAGTCGGTGCTGTTGCGTGGCGGGAAGAAATCGAGTTGATTGATGCCCATCTCGGCCAACAAGCGACGCATTTGGTCTTCCACCACATCGGCCAAGGTACCCACCACCAACAAGCGCTTGGTGCCGCTTGCGGGAAGCGTAGGCAACACAGGCACCAGTGCTTGCAAGCAAGCGTCTTCGCCTTGGGTGAAGGTGGTCTCGATGCCGCTGCCCGAGTAATTGAGCACCCGCACGCGAGGCGTGTGCTCACGACTCAGACGCTGGGCGGCGCGGGACAAATCGAGTTTGATGACCTCGGAGGGGCAAGAGCCGACCAAAAACAAGGTGCGTATATCGGGGCGGCGGCTCAGCAGCTTGTCGACCACTTTATCGAGCTCATCATTGCAGTCGGCCAAACCGGCCAAGTCGCGCTCGTCGATGATGGCAGTGCCAAAACGTGGCTCGGCAAAAATCATCACCCCTGCGGCGGATTGGATGAGGTGGGCGCAAGTGCGCGAGCCCACCACCAAAAAGAACGCATCTTGAATTTTGCGGTGCAACCAAATGATGCCCGTCAAGCCACAAAACACCTCGCGTTGGCCTCTCTCTGTGCGCACCGTGGGCTCGGCGCAGCCTGCGGCATCGCTGCGAATAGGGATGACGGCATTCATGCGGCCAACTCCCTTTGCAAGGCGATGGTGGCACGCTCTTGTATGCGGGCGGCTTTGAGTTTCCACAGAAATTGCGCCGCGTTGATGGCGTAAACCGCATAAGCGGTCAAGGCCAAAAACATTTGCTCGCGACGGCTCATATTGCCCGTGTACAAGGACCACAGGTAAGCGGTGTGCAAACCCAGCACCAAAAAGCTGAACACGTCTTCCCAGAAAAAAGACTCGGCAAACAACCACTTGTCAAACACCACTTTTTCCCAAATAGAGCCTGTGACCATGATGGCGTAGAGCACCAAGGTTTTGAACACCACCGACCAGACCGCCAGCATTTCGCCTTCGCCTGTGACCATGAAGCGGGTGATCAGGCACACGCTCACGCCAAACACGATGAATTGAAAAGCAGCCAAAAAACCTTGTACCGGCGTCCAAATGGTGTTATCGCGGCGCACGCGCTCCTCGGGGCTGTACAGGCCCGCGCTGATGACGGTGTTGGAGGCGACTTCGTTCATGGAGGAAAGCTCTTTTAAGATGTGTTTGACTGTAGAGATCTAAGCGTACAGTGTCAACTTAAATTGACGTTATTTAATACTGACACTACAGGGGTTTTCCCTAGTCAGAATGTGTCAAAAAAATATGACACTTAGATTGTTTTTAATTCTGTGAACACGCCGGACTGAGAAATTGACTGATGGATAAGCCCCAAACCTTAGATTTGGCAACGCCCCTGCGCTGGACATTGAAGGACCTTGTTATCCCTCAATTGCTGCAAGTTGCGGGCGTTGAAAATTCAGGTTTGCCCTTGGCCGAGCAGCAAAGCCAGCTGTTAGCCCAAACCTGTTTGTTGTCCCCATCCAGCGATATTGAACTTTGTGTCTTGAACATGATTAGACAGGGATTGGGACTGGAAACCTTGTTTTTGCACACCATTCCCAGCGCTGCCAGACGGTTTCATCACTGGTGGGCGGCAGACGAAATTGATTTTGTGGCGGTCACCCAAGCCACTTACCGTTTGCAAGAATTGGTCTACAAACTCAGTGCTGAATTCGTGCTGAGTGGCCCGCAAAGCGGCGGTTTGTCTGACTACTCCGCACTGCTGGTCAATACGCCCCAATCTCAGCATTCCTTAGGCCTGCTCATTTTGTCCCAATATTTCAAGCGCTATGGCTGGCAAATCTGTGGCGACACCACTTGGCGCGAGCCAGATATCTTGATCACGCTGCAGTCCTGTTCTATCGATTTATTGGGTCTGTCGGTGAGTGATGAAAAACAATTGGGCTACTTGAAAAACCTCATCGCCACTTTGCGAAAGAAATCCCTCAACCCAGGTCTGTTGGTGATGGTGGGAGGCCCCTTATTGGCCAGTCATGCGCATTTAGCCCAGTGGTTAGGCGCTGATTTTTCGTGTTTGCAGGCTGATGATGCGCAAGTGTTGGCCATGCGGCGGGTTGACGAAGTGCGTCAACGTCAACACAAACGCTCAGTTTGATTTTTTGGGCTTTTCACCTTGGACAAACTGAGCTTAGAATGAGTAATAACCCTAGTCGATGCTTGTTTTAAGGCTTTGCCAACATTTTTGTAAAGAAAATTGTTGTTTTAACCAAATTTATACTTTTAAATTATTTTGAATGCACCAGACCTAAGTCCCCTACATTTACAGCAGTTGTTGCCAGCCATGGTTGACATTGTGATGGTGTTGGACGCGCATTCAACCGTATTGGACATAAGCCTTTTCGGCAAAGACATACAGCGTTTGGACAGCTCGGTTTTCAAAGGGCGCTCCATCCAAGACTTCATCAGTTTCGACAGCCAAGAAAAGTTTTCCAACATGTGGGCAGCAGTGGGCAAAGCTGATGCACCTGCATGGCGGCATGTCAATTTCTCCCCCTCGGTCGGGCAAGACCTGCCTTTGCAAGTCAACTTGGTGCCGCAGGAAAAAGACCAAACCGTCTGGCTCTTTGGTCGCGATTTAAGTGGTCTGTCGCAAATGCAGCACCGCTTGGTTGAAGCCCATCAATCCATGGAGCGCGACTTTTTGCGACTGCGTCACATGGAGGCGCGTTACCGCTTGCTGTTCGAGTCTGTTGCCGACCCTATGTTGGTGGTCGATGTGGCCCAGCGCCGCGTGATGGAAGCCAACAGTGCGGCGCTGCTGCTGTTCAAAGAAGTCAACCGCAAATTGCCCGGCACCGATGTGGTTCAGTTGTTTGAGCCTGGCAAGCGAGAGGCGCTGGACAACTTGCTGCGCCAAGCGCAAAACTCGGGTCGCATGGAGTCGGGGCGGCTGCGCTTGCTCAAATCAGAGCAAGATTGCAATTTGCATGTATCGGTGTTCGTGCAAGAAGGCGGCCCCCAATTTTTATTGCGCTTACAGGCCTTGAGCTCGCAGCAAACCAGCCAATCTGACGCGCCAGTGATCGATTGGTTCCACCACGCACTCGATCAAGCACCGGTGGGCTTTGTCGTGGCCGACCGCTTGGGCACTGTGCTGGCCAGCAACCCCGAGTTCTGCAGCATGGTGGGCGTGGCGTCGCACGCCCTGTTGGCGAACAAAAGCCTTGAAGAATGGCTGGCCCGTGGCGGCGTCGATTTAAGTGTGTTGCTGACCAATTTACGCCAGTCGCGCACCCTGCGCAGTTTTGCCACCGATTTGCGCAGCATGGTGGGCGTGCTCATACCTGTAGACATCACCGCGGTGACTTTGAATGGCGAAGACCCCACCTATGGTTTCTTCTTTCATCAAGTCACGGGCGCACGCAGTCGCGAGGCCATGCCTGCCAGCACGGGCGGGATGGCGGAATCGGTGGCGCAGTTGTCGCAATTGGTCGGGCGCATGCCCATGAAAGAAATCGTCGGCGAGACCAGCACCATGATCGAGCGCATGTGCATTCAGGCCGCTTTAGAGCTCACCCAAAACAACCGCGCCTCTGCGGCAGAGATGCTGGGTTTGTCACGCCAAAGCCTTTATGTGAAATTGCACCGCTATGGCATGGTTGCCGAAGACGAATCCGAGTAAACCCTAGGTCTCTCAAAAAAGCGTCAACTTAGATTGACATTTTTCTGTGTCAAATTAAAAATGGGGCTATGGCGATCCCCAAACCCTCAGCGGTCTTAGAACTTCTCAAACCCGTGACTTGGTTCCCACCGATGTGGGCGTTCGCCTGTGGTGCGGTGTCTTCGGGGCAGCCGCTGGATGACAAAGTCGGTTTACTCATCAGCGGGTTTGTGTTGACAGGCCCCATGGTGTGTGCCTGCAGCCAAGCGGTGAACGACTGGTTTGACCGCCATGTCGACGCCATCAATGAACCCCAGCGACCGATTCCCTCGGGCCGCATGCCCGGGGCTTGGGGTATTGTCATTGCCATTGTTTGGACCTTGTTGTCCATGTGGTGGGCGTGGCAGTTAGGCACTTGGGCTTTTCGTGCCACCTTGCTGGCGCTGGCGCTGGCTTGGGCCTACAGCGCCCCACCTTTTCGGTTTAAAAAAGACGGCTGGATAGGCAACGCCGCATGTGCTCTCAGCTACGAAGGCTTGGCTTGGGTCACGGGCGCTGCTGTCATGTTGGGCGGCGCCATGCCCGACACCACCATCATCACTTTGGCGCTGCTCTACAGTTTGGCCGCTCACGGCATCATGACCTTGAATGACTTCAAAGCCATTGAGGGCGACCGACAAATGGGTATTTTTTCCTTGCCGGTGCAGCTGGGCATACAAGGCGCCGCAGGCACGGCGTGTTGGGTGATGCTGCTGCCGCAATTTGTGGTGGTGGCTTTGTTGCTGGTTTGGGGTTTGTTGCCTTACGCCGTGGCGGTCTTGCTGCTGATTTATGCACAAATCCCCCTCATGATGCGCTTCATGCGCGACCCCGTGGGCCGCGCCCTAAAGCTGAGCGCTTTTGGCGTGCCCTTGTTGGTCGCCGGCATGATGGTCAGCGCTTTTGCTTGGCGTAATGCCCCGCAACACCTTGTCACTCTTCAGACTGCTGATGCAGTCGCTTTCTCTGTTTCTGTCACCCCATACCTTCAGGAGTACTCTTATGCAAAACCAAACCTATGACATGGTGGTGGTTGGCGGCGGACCGGCCGGTGCAACCGCAGCCGATGATTTGGCCAAACTGGGGCGGCATGTGTTGCTGCTTGACAGGCAAGGGCGTATCAAGCCCTGTGGTGGGGCCATCCCGCCACGCCTGATCAAAGACTTCGACATCCCCGATGAGCTGTTGGTGGCCAAGGCGCGTGCTGCGCGCATGGTTTCACCCAAAGACAACAAAGTCGACATCCCCATTGAGGGCGGTTTTGTCGGCATGGTCAACCGCGATCAATTTGACGAGTGGCTGCGGGTACGCGCCGAAAACCATGGCGCGGTACGCCAGCGCGGCATTTTTGACAAACTCACCCGCGACGACGACGGTGTCAGCCGTGTGCACTTCACCATCCGCACTGACGACGGTTTGGAAAAAGCCGACAGCGTGCGCGGCAAATGCATCATCGGCGCCGATGGCGCGCGCTCTGAGGTGGCCAAGCAAGCCGCCGTTCCAGGCGCGGAAAAAACCAAGTATGTTTTCGCCTACCACGAGATTGTCAAAACACCCGACAACATGTTGCAAACCGACGCTGACCCTTCGCGCTGCGATGTGTATTACCGAGGCAGTTTGTCGCCCGACTTTTACGGCTGGGTGTTCCCCCATGGCGACACCATGAGTGTGGGCACGGGCAGCGCCGACAAAGGTTTTTCTCTGCGCAGTGCGGTCAGCCGTTTGCGCGACACGGCCGGTTTACAGCATGCCACCATTTTGCGTCGTGAGGGCGCGCCCTTGCCCATGAAGCCCTTGCCACGCTGGGACAACGGCCGCGATGTGGTGCTGGCCGGCGACGCCGCGGGTGTGGTGGCACCGGCTTCGGGTGAAGGCATTTACTACGCCATGTTGGGTGGACGCTTGGCTGCCGAGGCTGCGCATGAATGCTTGTTGCAGCGCAATCCCGCGGCTTTGAAGTTGGCCCGCAAACGCTTCATGAAGGACCACGGAACGGTGTTTTGGGTGCTGGGCATCATGCAGTATTTTTGGTACAGCACCGACAAGCGGCGCGAGAGTTTTGTGAAGATGTGCGAAGACAAAGATGTGCAAAAACTCACCTTTGACTCTTACATGAACAAAAAGCTAGAGCGCACCAAGCCCATGGCGCATGTGAAGATTTTCTTCAAAGACATGGCGCATTTGATGGGCATGGCCAGAACCTAAAGACTTCGTTGCTAGGTGCCTTCACAGCGAGGTTTGAGAAAACCTCGCTGTAAGGTATTGCACGCACTGTGTGGGTGCCTCCTCGTGCACCAAATGCCCAAAACCGGCCCAGCTTTCCAAGTGGCCATCAGTCAGCAAGCCCATGGCTTGATGCGCTTGTGCGGGCGGCACAGTGCGGTCGCGCTCGCCCACCAGCATATGCACCGGGCAACGCAACTGCCGCAATGTGTGCGCACCTTGCGACAAGTCCCAAGACGCCATCATTTTCAAAGCGCCTTGGGCGTGTTCGGGGCTGGCTACCAGCTTGGCATACAACGCTTTGCCTGTGTCGTCGAGCACCGAGCCCGTGCTCTCTAACAATGTGTCCAACACGCCAGGGCTGCTGGCTTGCTTGGCAAACCATTGCGGCACAAACGGCGTGAGCGCCAGCAGTTTGGCAGCGGGCGGAAACAGCAGCCCGGCCAAACCAGGCAGCGGCAACCAAGCAGGGTTGATGCCTATCAAAGCTTGGGGGTTGAGTTGCTGGTCTATGACCATTTGCGCGGCAATGGCTGCACCTGCCGAGTGACCGATGAACACATCCACCGGCACTGAAAGCGACTGCATCAAAGCGTGCAGACTCGCTGCCATGCCCTTGAGCGACATGCCTTGGCCGGTTGCCAACGAGCTGAAACCGTGGCCGGGTAAATCCACCACCCACACTTGTGCGTGTGCGGCCAGGGGTTCGAGTAAATCGCGCCATGTATGGCCGGATGCGCCCGTGCCGTGAATCAGCAACACCCTAGGCCCAAGTTGGCCCGCTTGTTGCACATGCCAGCGCACGCCGCCAGCTTGCACAAAACGGCTGCGTTCGGCATGTGGCCAGTTTGGGCGGTGCGCTTGCCAATCCATCTCAATTTGCAGCGGCTTGCACCACTTGTGCCATGCGCTGGCTGCTGGCTTGTGGCAAGGGCACATAGCGCGAACCCATGGCCAGCGCGATTTGCTGGGCTTGGGGCTCGGGCCGCGCCGAGGTGTCTATCCAAATGCTGGGCAAGCCTTGGGCCCGCCAAGCATTAGCCCAAGACAGCGACTCTTGCAAGGCCTGCGCTCGCCCGCCTATGCCTTCTAAGCTCACATTGGCTCGGCCATCGCACAGCATGACCAAGCTGGGGCTCACGCCCAAGCGACGTTGTTGCAGCGCCAGTTCAAGTGCCAATTTGATGGCGTGAGGCAAGGGCGTGCCGCCGCCGCCGGGCAATCCGGCCAAGCTGCGTTTGGCACGCACCAGCGATTTGGTGGGTGGCAACAACACCTCGGCCTGCGTGCCGCGAAAACCCACGACACACACCTGATCGCGCCGCGAATAAGACTGCGCGAGCAGCAACTCGACCGCGCCCTTGGCCTCGGCCAAGCGGTGCAGCGCCGCCGAGCCCGAGGCGTCGATGGCAAAAATCAAACAAGTTTGAGAACGCTGGGCAAAGCGGTGAACATGGAAGTCTTCGGCGCGAATCTTCAAGCGGCTTGCGGTCCCCTCGGCAGACGCAACCGAGGTCCGCAGTTTTTGCCTTGGCGCGGCGTGTCCCAAAGTGGCCAGCACATGCAAACGTGCGCCTTGGCGGGGCAGACCGGGACGTGGCGGCAGCGGTGAGCCGCGGCTGCGGCTTTGGCGAACTTCGCCACTGCGGCTTTGGCCGCCGCCTTTGATGGGGGCGGCACGCGTGCTGGCCAATTGCGCCAACACATCGGGCGGCAGGCTGGCCAAGGCGGCTTCAAGCAGCATCTCGCCCATGTCTTGCGGCGGCGTGTCTTCTTGCGGCGCATCGGGCGGCTGTTCGGGGGTGGGCTGGTTGTCAGGAGGCGTGGGTTCGGGGGGGGCAGGCGCTTCGGCTGGAGGCTCGGGAGGCTGCTCGGGGGGCGCTTCTTGTTCGGGAGGTGCGGGCATTTGGGTAGCGCGTGGCGTCAGGCACAGGCGTGCCGCACGGCCCAAATCAACATCCTCCACCGCCTCACTTTCGCGCAGCGCCGCCAGCACGCAAGCCAAGCGCACGCAGGCCAAGGGAGCACGCATACTGTCTATGCCCATGGCTTGGGCCATCTGGGTGATGGCCTGTATTTGCTCATCATTCAAGCGCAGTGTGCGCAAACGTTCAAACACGGTTTGACGCTCGGTGTCGGCCTGCTCGCCAGGGCTGGCCAACACACCCAAGAGGCCCAAAACCTCATCGCTGGCCGTTTCTTGTCTACCCAAATGACGTAAATCCAGCCAGAGACCCAGACGCTCTTGCAGGCTCTCGCTCATGCCGGGTTCATCTTCCAAAGCCTCGTCCAAAGCGATCAGGCCCAAGCGTGCGTCTTGGGTGTCACCACCACCGTGGGGTGTGACGCGCCCGCTGTCGAGCACTTGGCCCAAAATGGCGGCGGCCTCAGGGGCCATGCGCTCGGCCATGGGAGCCAGCAGCAACGATTGGTCGGATTGCGCTAACAAGCCGGCTTGGGTGACGGGTCTGCCGGTGCTCAAAGTGGCGCTCAAGTCCAAGCCACCCAATAGACGTTCACTGTCAATGTTGTTGGGCAGGCGGCGCACATTCGGGCGCAGGTGTTGCAGCAAAGACAGCCATTCGTCGCGCACCGGCCCGTGCGGCGCACGCAGCCAAATGCCGTGCATTCCCACGGGGTCTATATGCAGGGCCGCCAGCGCCCACAGCGCGTCGTCCCAAGCGAGGTTCACGCGCCCAGCACCTCGGTGAGGGCGCGCTCGACGCGGGTGCCTGAACCCGTGTCGTCCAAGGGATTGCGGCGCAAGCGGTGGCGCAAAGCCATGGGAGCAACAGTGCGCAAATGCGCGGGCGTTGCGGCTTTGTGGCCTTGCATGGCCGCCAGCGAGCGACAAGCCCGCATGAGAGTGAGTTCGGCGCGCAAACCATCGGTGCCCAACGATTGGCACAGCTGGGCGCACAAGCGCAGCAAATCGTCGCCGACCTTGACTTTGTCGAGCAGTTTGCGGGCTTTCAAAATGTGTTCGCGCAAGCCTTGGTTTTGCAACGCCCATTCGTCACGAAAGCCTTGCGGGTCGCGCTCGAAAGCGTCGCGGCGTTTGATGACGGCAATGCGTTGATCTATGTCCTGCGGCGTGCGTACCTCTACAGACAAACCAAAGCGGTCGAGTAATTGGGGACGCAATTCACCCTCTTCGGGGTTGCCGCTGCCAACCAACACAAAACGGGCGGGGTGGCGCACCGACAGTCCCTCGCGCTCGACCACGTTTTCGCCAGAGGCGGCGACATCGATGAGCAAATCGACCAAATGGTCTTCCAACAAATTGACCTCATCGATGTACAAAAAGCCTCGGTTGGCTTGGGCCAGCAAGCCGGGTGAAAAGGCTTTGATGCCAAGGCTCAAGGCTTTTTCTAAGTCGAGCGCGCCCACCACGCGGTCTTCGCTGGCGCCCAGCGGCAAATCGACCACAGGCACGGGGCGGGTTTGGGTTTTGGGGCGTTTGCCAGCTTCTTTAAGAGCTGCGCAGTCGCTGCAAGTGGCACTGTTGCTGGCGGGGTCACAGCCATAGCTGCATCCCACCACCACTTGCAAGGGCGGGAGCAAATCGGCCAAAGCACGCACCGCGGTGGATTTGCCGGTGCCGCGGTCGCCTAAAGCCAAAATGCCGCCGACTTTGGGGTCGATGGCGACAATTTGAATGGCAAGTTTCATCTCGTCTTGGCCGACGATAGCGGAGAAGGGGAAGGGTATGGCCATGGCGTGATCTTAAGCAATGCGCAGCTGACCGCGCATGAAAGGCGAAGGTGAACTAGCTGGCGCTGCCTTCAAAAACACCTTCGAGGCGGTCTTCGAGTTCGTCGCTGGCTTGACGCAGGCGCTCCATCATGTCGGCATCGGGCTGCCAGTAGGCGCGGTCCGAGGCCTCGATCAAACGGTTGGCCAAGCGTGCCGAGGCTGCAGGGTTGAGCTTGGCGAGGCGGTCGCGCATTTCGGGGTTGAGCACAAAGGTCTCGCTCAGTTGTTTGTAAACCCAAGGCTGAACTTGTCCGGTGGTGGCCGACCAACCCATGGTGTTGGTGATGTGTACCTCGATTTGGCGCACGCCTTCGTAGCCATGGGCCAACATGCCCTCGTACCATTTGGGGTTGAGCATGCGGGTGCGGGTTTCTAAAGATACCTGCTCGGACAAGCTGCGCACCAAACCGTCACCCCGGGTTTGGTCACCAATATAGACGGGTGTATCGACCCCGCCCTTGGCTTGACGCACGGCGCGGGTGATGCCGCCCAAGGTGTCGAAATAGTTATCTACGGTGGTGACGCCCAACTCAACTGAGTCCAAGTTTTGGTAGGTCAGTTGCACGTCGGCCAAGGCGCTTTTCAGCAAGCCCTTGTGCTGCATGGGTTTGCCGCTCACGCCATAGGCAAAGCCTTTGCGTTGGCTATAGGTTTTGGCGAGCTCGTCCTCGTCTTCCCAGCCGCCGTTTTCCACCAAGTTGTTCACATTGGCGCCGTAAGCGCCGTCGGCATTGCCAAACACCCGCAAAGCCGCGGTTTCAAGATCGCAGCCGTGCTCGGCCTGGTAAGCCAAAGCGTGTTTGCGCACAAAATTGTCTTCGAGCGACTCGTCGGCTTGGGCTGCCAACAAAGCGGCTTCGGCGATGAGCTTGATTTGCAAAGGCATCAAGTCGCGGAAGATGCCCGACAAGGTGACCACCACGTCGATGCGCGGACGGCCTAACTCGGCCAGCGGTACCAAGCTGGCACCCACCAGTCGGCCGTAACTGTCAAAGCGTGGTCTGGCACCATACAAGCGCAGCACTTGGGCGATTTGGCTGCCCTCGGTTTTCAGGTTGTCGCTGCCCCACAGCACCATGGCGACCGACTCGGGCAAGGGGTTGCCGTCTTGGATGTAGCGGGCGATGAGTTTGTCGGCTTGCGCCGCGCCGTCTTTCACCGCGTAAGCGCTGGGAATTCGGAAAGGGTCAAAGCCGTGCAAATTACGCCCCGTGGGCAAAACCTCGGGGGTGCGCATAACGTCGCCACCCGGCGCTGGGCGGATGTAGCGCGCATCCATGGCGGCGATCAGGCCGTTGATTTCGCTGTTCATCATCATCAAGCGGTTGGCGTCGCCAAGCTTGTCAAACAAAGCGGCATGGGCCTCTTGGCCTGCCAGCCCGCTTTGCGCCAAGGCAATGGCCGGCGCGCTGCCTGCAACCAGCGCCTCAACCGAAGAGCGTTCGGGTTTGGCGTCATAGCTGGCTTCGGCCATGGCCATCAGCATGTCCACGCGTTCGCTGCCTGAGGGTGGGCGTCCCACCACATGCAGACCGTGGGGGATCAAGGTGTATTCCAACTCCAAAATTTGTTCACCCAATTTTTGAATGCGTTTAGCGGCATTCAATTCGATGGGCGCATCAGCGGCCAAGGTCCAAGCCGGTTCAATACTTGCCAAATCAAGCTCGGCTGCTTGGGCTTGCACCAAGGCCATGAGCTCGGCGCGTTCGTGGTCTTGGTCGAGTTCCAAACCGCGCCAGCGGTCTATGGAGGATTTGAGGTCGGCCAGGCCCGCATACAAACCCGACTCCGCCACCGGTGGAGTGAGGTAGCTAATGAGTGTGGCGGCGGCGCGGCGCTTGGCAATTGCACCCTCGGAAGGGTTGTTGGAAGCGTAAAGATAGAAGTTGGGCAACTCGCCAATCATGCGGTCGGGCCAGCACAGAGCAGACATGCCGTTTTGTTTGCCAGGCATGAATTCCAAAGCACCGTGGGTTCCAAAGTGCAGCACCGCATTGGCGTTGAAGTCTTCTTTCAGGTAACGGTAAAAAGCCGAAAAAGCGTGGGTGGGCGCAAAGCCTTTTTCAAATAACAGGCGCATGGGGTCACCCTCGTAGCCAAATGAGGGTTGCACGGCCACCAAGATATTGCCGTACTGTTGGCCCATGACAAAAATGCCTTGACCGTTGGTGAGTTGTTTGCCAGGGGCGGGTCCCCATTGCGCTTCGATTTCGCTCAGCCATTTTTCACGCCGAATATGTTGCTCGGCAGGAATGACGGTGTGCACATTGGCGTCGGCGCCGTATTGCTTGGCGTTGCCGTACAAAATGCCGTCGCGCAAAGCGTCTACGCTTTCGGGTAAATCTACTGTGTAGCCCTGTGCCTTCATCTCGACCATGGTGTTGTACAAAGACTCAAACACGGCCAAGTAAGCGGCAGTACCGGTGTTGCCGGAATTAGGCGGGAAGTTGAAGATGACCATGGCCAACTTGCGGTTGGCGCGTTCTGAGCGGCGCAGATCGACCAATTTGCCCACCCGTGCCGAGAGCATGGCCGTGCGCTCAATGCAGGTGAACATGTCTTGCTGTTTGTGCTCTTTGGTGAAGGTGCAGCGCTGCTCGCAACCGGTGCAGGTGACACCATCCGCGCCTGGACGCCCGCCATACACCATGGGCACGGTGGAGCCATCGAGCTCGGGAATGGCGATCATGATGGTGGACTCGACGGGCAACAAACCGCGATCAGAGCCGCCCCATTGGTCCAAGGTTTGGAATTCCACGGGGTGGGCAGCGATGTAGGGCACATCAAGCTTGGCCAAGATTTCTTCGGCGGCGTGGGCGTCGTTGTAGGCGGGGCCGCCCACCAATGAAAAACCGGTGAGGGACACCACAGCATCCACCGTGGTTTGGCCGTTCTTCAAGAAAAACGCGTCTATGGCGGGGCGTGAATCCAGACCGGAGGCAAAAACGGGCACCACATTCAGGCCTTGCACTTCCATGGCGGCAATCACCGCGTCGTAATGCTGGGCATTGCCTGCAATCAAATAGGAGCGCATCAAAATCAGACCCACACGACCGCGGGCTTTGTCTGGCGAGACCACGGTGGGCAAATCAGTCAACTGATCGGACAAGCGTGACTTCATACGCGGGTGGTAAATGCCTACCTCGGGGTATTCAACCGGCGGCAAGACCTTGGCTTTGGACTTCTGGGTGGCCGCGCCAGCGTAACGGTCGGCCAAGTAATGCACCATGCCCTGGATGTTTTCTTGGGAGCCACCCAACCAATATTGCAAGGTAAGGAAATACGCACGCAAGTCTTGTGCGGTGCCCGGAATGAAGCGCAGCATTTGCGGGATGCGGCGCAGCATCTTCATTTGCTTGGCACCGGCGGCGGCTTTTTCGCTGTCGTCCTTGGGGCTGCCGCGCATTTTTTTCAGAAAAGCCATGGGACCGCTGGCGGGCTTGGACATATCGAGCTTGCCCAAGCGGGTCAGTTTGACCACCTCGCCGGCCGACATGGCACAAACCATGGCGCTGCAGTGCTCTCGTCTGGCTTGTAAATTAGCCAAAATGGGCAAGAAATGGTCTTCCATGAACAACATGGTGACAATGATGATGTCGCCCTGGGCGATATCTTCACGGCATTGCGCTAACTGCTTGAGATTTCCTGCAAACTCGGAAGCTGAATGGATGCTCAAACTCAGTTGGGGCATCAAGCGCTTCAAGCCCACGCGAGCACGATCCACCGCACTGTTGAGGTGGGTGTCCATGGTGACAATCACCACCCGGGTGGTAATGTCTTGCTGTGTGCCTTGCTTGAGTTTGAACGTCATGCAGTGTGCTCGTGGAAAACAATGTTTGCGCTAATTGACGTCGTAAAGTGTCAATTCATGTTGACATTATGGAGCTTTTGAGTCGGTAGGCACTGGGGAAAACCCTAGTTTTTGGGTTTTTTCTGTTTCAGGGATGCTTTTTTAACTATGAACGACCTTTCAGACGCTTTCCCTTCTCCATCGGCCAGGCCGCAGCTGCGCCTGCATTGGCGCAGCTTGGCACTGTGTTTCGCCATCAGTTTTGGTATTGCTGGCGTTGGCAATACGCTGACCGAACTTGGCCCTTGGTATTTCCAGCTCAAGCAGCCCCCGTGGAAGCCGCCTGACGCGGCCTTTGGCGCCATTTGGACAACCATTTTTTGCTTGTGCGCCATCAGCGCTTGGTTGGCGTGGCACGCCGCACCCACTTCAGGGCGGCGCGCCAAAGTGGTGGGGCTTTACCTCTACAACGGTTCTTTGAATATTTTCTGGAGTTTTCTTTACTTTCATTTGCATCGCCCTGACTGGGCTATGTGGGAGTGGTTTCCCCTGTGGCTCAGCGTCATGTGGCTGGTTCATGGCTTGTGGCATGAGTCGCGCTTGGCGTCCTTGCTGGTGCTGCCCTATCTCATATGGGTCAGCGCGGCGGGTGTGCTCAACCACGACACCATCACCCTCAACGGGCCATTTGTGCAGAATTTGCAGAGCCTTATCCCAGCGTCAACCTAGGTTATGGCCAGCGCGTTTTGTTTAAACCCTTAAGCTGAGTAAGAATACAAGGCTTTATTTCGCCCTTCGGGGTAACTTTTTATCGGAGATTTATATGACCCGTCGTCGCGAATTTATGATTCAAATCAGCGCTGGTAGCGCCGCCTTGTTGGCTGGCCGTTTTGCCATGGCAGCTGACATGGTTGCAGAAACCGACCCCCAAGCAGGTGCTTTGGGCTACAAAGCTGATTCCAGCAAAGTCGACGCCAAGAAATACCCCACCCATGCAGCCACCCAAAATTGTGGCAACTGCGCCTTGTTCCAAGGTAAGGCGGGCGACAAAGCCGGCATGTGCCCCTTGTTTGCAGGCAAGCAAGTTGCTGCCGCTGCCTGGTGCAGCGCCTACGCCAAAAAAGGCTGATTCGTTATCAAAATAGGGGTTTATTTAGCCCCTCACTCAAACCCCTGGTGCTTCGGTGTCAGGGGTTTTTTGTCTTCCGCGACGTTTTGCCAGGGGGCGAAAAAATTTATTTAACCCAGAGGGGTTTACGCTTATTGCGCTTGTGAATTGAAACGCAGACAGTCGGGCTTCACCTTTTCTTAAACCTTCACGAGGAGACAGCATGACAAAGACAACAGACAGTGCAGCACCCACCAGCGTGGACATCGCCAGTGCCAAACCCGAAAGCCTTGCTCGCCGTGGCTTTTTGGCCAGCGCAGCCGCAGGTGTAGCTGCTGCAACTGCCACCATGGGTGCCAGCGCTGACGACAAATTTCATCAAGGCCGTGACTGGACAGGCAACCAACCTGTCACCTATCCAGAGCCTGCTTTTGAAGTGCTGGACAAACGTTTCAGCGGCCGTCAAGGCAACTCCACATTGCAACGCATTTGGCACGGCCAAGGCAATGACGCCGCTTTGTGGTGTGAAGGCCCTGTGTGGATGGGCGACTGGGGTTGCTTGCTGTGGAGCGACATTCCCAACAACCGCGTGTTGCGTTGGACCGAAGAAACCGGCGTTGTCAGCAACTTCCAATCCGATTCAGGCTACTCCAATGGCCACTCACGCGATACCCACGGCCGTTTGATCGCCATGGAGCATGACACCCGCCGTGTTCGTCGTCGGGAATACGACGGCACATGGACTATTTTGTGCGACAGCTTTGGTGGCAAAAAACTCAACGCCCCCAATGATGCAGCCACCACACCTGACGGCTCCATCTACTTCACCGACCCTGGCTACGGCATCATGGGCCCCTATGAAGGCCACAAGGCTGAGTTCGAGTTGCCCACCCGCGTGTACCGCATCGCGCCCGATGGCAAGGTCACCGTGGCGGCCGAAGGTCCCATGCGTCGCCCCAACGGCATTTGCTTCTCACCCGACTTCAAGAAATGCTATGTGGTCGACACTGGCGCTACCGACGGTCCCGGCAACCCTGCCAACATCATCGTGTTCGATGTGAAAGACCAAAAACTCAGCAACCCCAAAATCTTCGCTGACTTTGCACCTGGTTTCACCGACGGTATCCGTTGTGACACCGATGGCAATGTGTGGTGCGGCTGGGGCTGGGGCGGCATGGAAACCAATGGCGTGCGTGTTCACCATCCCGATGGCACCATGTTGGCTTTTCTGCACACACCAGAAGTGATTGCCAATTTGACTTTCGGTGGCGTCAAGCGCAACCGTTTGTTCATGACCGGCTCCACCTCTGTTTACGCTTTGTACGTCAATGCACAAGGCCATGCATTAAGCTAAACTGAATGTCATCCGGCAAAGCTGGCCCCACACCGCGCAAGCGTTGTGGGGTTTTTTCATGGCAAGTTCGCCCTAGTGAATACCCTTAATCGTCAACTTTAATTGACACATTCAAGTGCCTTGGGTTTACAGTTGAGGCAGAGCAAAGCTGGCAAAAGAGGCAGGCAGATGAGTTCATTGTTAGAAAGTATCCACACACCCGCAGATTTAAGACGCTTGTCTAGCGCGCAGTTAAGGCCATTGACCGACGAGTTACGCTCGTTTGTGCTTGAGAGCGTGGCCAAAACCGGTGGACACTTAAGCTCCAACTTGGGTACGGTCGAGCTCACGGTGGCACTGCACTATGTATTCAATACACCCCATGACCGTTTGGTATGGGACGTGGGTCATCAAACCTACCCGCACAAAATACTCACCGGACGGCGCGACCAAATGCACACCCTGCGCCAACTCAACGGCATTGCGGGTTTTCCCAAACGCGATGAAAGCGAGTTTGATGCCTTTGGAACGGCTCATTCCTCCACCAGCATTTCTGCCGCTTTAGGCATGGCCATGGCGGCCAAGCAAAAAGGGGATAGACGCCGTTGTGTGGCCATCATTGGCGACGGTTCCATGACAGCGGGCATGGCCTTTGAAGCGCTCAACAACGCGGGCGTGTCCGACACCAATTTATTGGTCATCCTCAACGACAACGACATGTCCATCAGCCCCCCTGTGGGTGCGCTCAACCGCTATTTGGCGCAACTCATGAGCGGGCGGTTTTATTCCGCAGCCAAAGAGGTGGGTAAGCAGGTTTTGAAAAATGCGCCGCCTCTGTTCGATTTGGCACGCCGCTTTGAGCAGCAAGCCAAGGGCATGGTGGTGCCAGCCACCTTGTTTGAAAAATTCGGGTTTAACTACATCGGCCCGATTGACGGCCATGACCTCGACTCGCTGATCCCCACGCTGGAGAACATCAAGCATTTGCAAGGACCCCAGTTTTTGCATGTGGTGACCCGCAAAGGCCAAGGCTATAAGCTGGCTGAAGCCGACCCCATCGCCTACCACGGGCCGGGCAAGTTCGACACCAAAGTGGGCTTGGTGGCACCCGCCACAGCGCCAAAACAAACCTTCAGCCAAGTCTTCGGTACCTGGCTGTGTGACATGGCTGCAGTGGACCCCAAATTGGTGGCCATCACGCCTGCCATGCGCGAGGGTTCGGGCATGGTTGAGTTCCATCAGCGTTTCCCTGAGCGCTACCACGATGTCGGCATTGCCGAGCAACACGCACTCACTTTTGCAGCGGGTTTGGCTTGTGAAGGCTTAAAGCCGGTGGTGGCGATTTACTCCACGTTTTTGCAACGCGCTTACGACCAGTTGATTCACGATGTGGCCTTGCAAAAATTGCCCATGGTGCTGGCATTAGACCGCGCAGGCATTGTGGGAGCAGACGGCCCCACCCATGCAGGCGTTTACGACATTGCTTTTTTGCGCTGTATCCCGCAGGTCAGCATTGCTTGTCCAGCGGACGAAAACGAATGCCGAATGTTGCTGAGCACGGCGCACGCGCAAGACCACACGGTGGCCGTGCGCTACCCACGTGGCTCGGGGGTGGGCACGCCCATCAGCGCCGGTTTGCCCACGCTGCCTTTTGGCAAAGGGGAAATGCGCCGCCAAGGCAAGGGTGTCGGGATTTTGGCGTTTGGCAGCATGCTCTATCCAGCACTCAAAGCCGCAGACAATTTAAATGCCAGCGTGGCCAATATGCGCTGGGTTAAACCTTTGGACACCGAATTACTGCTCCAAATCGCAGCTGACCATGATGCCTTGGTCACAGTGGAAGAAGGCGCTCTCATGGGCGGCGCAGGGTCTGCCGTTCTAGAGGCTTTACAAGATGCAGGTATCAACATGCCTGTTCTTCGTTTAGGTGTTCCCGATGTGTTCACCGAGCATGGCGACCCGCAAAAAATTCTGTCTGCTTTGGGCTTGGATGCACAAGGCATTGAATCGTCTGTCAAGCAACGCTTTGCCCATCTTCTCAAGCCAACAGATGCCCCCAGCAGCGCCGCTTTGAAATTGGTGGGCTGATACACTCGCCGCGCAATCAATTTACTCTATGGAGACAAGCATGGATCGTCGTTCCGCTCTTAAAAATGCCGGCATCTTGGGCGTACTCGCCGCCGGTACAGCCCCCGCAGTGCATGCCCAAGCAGCCATTCGTTGGCGCTTGGCCTCAAGCTTTCCCAAATCGCTAGACACCATTTACGGTGCATCCGAAACTTTTGTGAAAAAGGTGGGTGAACTCAGTGGTGGTAAATTTGTGATTTCTTCCCATGCCGCAGGTGAGCTTATGCCGCCGTTTGGCGTGGTCGACGGCGTGCAAAACGGCACGGTGGAAGTGGCGCACACAGCGCCTTACTATTTTTTCGGCAAGGACGAGACCTTTGCGTTGGGTTGCGCTATTCCTTTTGGCTTGAACAGCCGACAAATGACATCTTGGATGTACCAAGGCAACGGCTTGAAACTCATGCGCGAGTTTTACAAGCAATACAACATCGTCAATTTCCCTGGCGGCAACACCGGCGTGCAAATGGGTGGCTGGTACCGCAAGGAAGTCAAATCTGTGGCGGACATCAAGGGTTTGAAGTTCCGCGTCGGCGGTTTTGCTGGCAAAGTCATTGAGCGCATGGGCGGCGTGCCGCAAAACATCCCAGGTGGCGAGATTTACCAAGCACTTGAAAAAGGCACCATTGATGCGGCAGAGTGGATTGGTCCTTATGACGACCAAAAATTGGGCTTCAACAAGGTGGCGCCTTTTTACTACTACCCCGGTTGGTGGGAGGGTGGTCCGCAGTTGGACATCTTCGTCAACGAAAAAGCCTACAACAGCTTGTCAGCTGAAAACAAAGCCATTGTGGAATGTGCGGCGGCCTTTGCGCACGTGGATTGCCAAGCCAAATACGATGCACGCAACCCCATTGCTTTAAAGCAGTTGGTGGCGAGCAAAACCAAGGTCTTGCCTTTCCCCAAAGATGTGATGGACATTGCATTCAAAGAGTCCATGGCTTTGTACGATGAACTCAGCGCCAAAAACCCCAATTGGAAGAAAGTCTACGAAGACTATTCTTCTTTCCGTCGCGAACAAAACCTTTGGTTCCGTTTTGCCGAAGCCTCGTTCGATCGATATATGCAAAGCGTCAAACTCTAAAAGGATTCCATGACCATCTCTATGTACCAGGCCAGCGTGCCGCGCATCGTCAACATGTTGACCAACCTAGATCATCTGCTGGACAAGGCGCTGGTGCATATTGAAAGCAAAAAATGGAACGAAGCTGCTTTGACGCAGTTTCGGCTTTACCCCGATATGCTTCCCATGGCTCGTCAGGTTCAAATTGCCTGCGACACAGCCAAAGGCGTGGTGGCCAGATTGGCAGGTGTGGACATACCTGTTTACGAAGACAACGAAGTGAGTTTTGCCGACCTCAAACAACGTTTGGCCAAAACCATGGCGTTTGTGAATGGTTTCACTGCGGCTCAGATTGACGGCAGCGAAGACAAAGACATTGTCACCAAGCGCGGCGATGTGGAAACCCATTACAAGGGCATGCAGTTTTTACTCAACCACGCCATGCCCAATATCTATTTCCATGTCACTACCATTTACGCCATTCTCAGGCACAACGGGGTAGAGATAGGCAAACGAGACTATTTAGGCAAGGTATAAAAAAAGCCCCGTCAGGGGCTTTTTTCATGGCTTTATTTATGGTTTCTTAGTCGCGTCTTTGTCCATCGCGTCTTGCATCAGCTTCATAGGGTCATCAGCGGAAGACTCACTCGCTGGTGTCGCTGAAGTGGGTGATGCATTGGGATCGGCATCTGCTTGCGACGCATTCATCATCTCGGTTTGCACTTGGTCCATGTTCAGTGAATCTTCTTTGTCGAGGCCGCTAGAGACGATGCTGGGAAAAGCAATGATGAGTCCCACCATGATGATTTGAATGATCACAAAGGGCACAGCACCCCAGTAAATTTGACCGGTGGTGACGGGCTCAATGGTTTTTTGCGTGGGCTTGTCAAAGTAAGCTTTGATAGGCGCCACACTGCGCAAATAAAACAGCGCAAAACCAAACGGCGGATGCATGAAAGAAGTTTGCATATTCACGCCCAACAACACGCCAAACCAGATCAAGTCAATGCCCAACTTTTCAGCGACAGGCCCAATAAGCGGTACCACGATGAACGAGAGTTCAAAGAAATCCAAAAAGAAGGCCAAGAAGAAGATCAAGATATTGACCACGATCAGAAAGCCCAATTGACCGCCAGGTAATCCGCTGAGCAAATGCTCCACCCATTTGGGGCCATCGACGCCTTGGAAGACCAGGCTAAAGCAGGTAGAGCCAATCAAGATGAACACCACAAAACTGGCCAGCTTGGTGGTGCTGGTTAAGGCTTGTTTAAGCAAACTCATGCTTAAGCGGCCTCGCACACTGGCCATGATGATGGCGCCCAAAGCGCCCATGGCCCCACCTTCGGTGGGTGTGGCAATCCCTAAAAAGATGGTGCCCAAAACCAAAAAGATCAGCAGCAGGGGAGGGATCAACACAAAGGTGACGCGCTCAGCGATGTTGGACAGCAATTTCAGGCGAAGTGTTTTATTTAACACAGCCAATACAAAAGCCAGCATCACGCCCGCACACAGCGACACCACAATGGTTTCATCGGTGGGGGGATTGATGTCTGCAACGCCTTTGACATACGAGACGATGGCGGGGTAGTTTTGCCCTAAGGCGACGGCAGATCCTGCGCTGACGATGGTGAGAAACAGCAAGGACAGCAAACCCGACTTGCCGTTGTCTTCGCGAATCGTGCGCGCTTCCATGGGAAGTGCAGGCACCCAACTGGGTTTGAAGATGGCGATCAAAATCACATAGCCCACATACATGCCGGTGAGCATGAAACCAGGGATGAACGCACCTTTGTACATCTCGCCCACGCTGCGCCCGAGTTGGTCGGCCAAAATAATCAGCACCAGTGAGGGTGGGATGATTTGCGCCAAGGTGCCCGAGGCGGCAATCACGCCAGACGCCAATCGGCGGTCATAGCCGTAGCGCAGCATGATGGGCAGAGAAATGAGGCCCATGGAAATCACCGAGGCCGCCACCACGCCGGTGGTGGCTGCCAGCAATGCGCCCACGAAAATGACGGCAAACGCCAGACCTCCACGCACGGGACCAAACAACTGACCTATGGTGTCGAGCAAGTCTTCGGCCATGCCGCTGCGCTCTAGGATCAAGCCCATCAAGGTGAAAAAAGGAATGGCCAACAAGGTGTCGTTTTGCATGATGCCGAAGATGCGCAAGGGCAGGGCTTGCAGCAAAGCTTCAGGCAGCACACCGAGCTCCACACCAATGAAGCCAAAGAACAAACCGCACGCGCCTAGGCTGAAGGCCACGGGAAAACCCATCAGCAAAAAGACAATCAGACCCAAAAACATAATGGGTGCTAAGTTTTGAATAAAAAATTCCATGGTGTTTCTTCCTGTCTCAGGCCTGTTGTTGGGCTTTGGCGTCTGCCAGCTTGCGAATTTCTTCTGCCAGCAATTCTTCGGCGCTCTTCTCGTCTTTTTTCAGGGTGGGGTCTTCAATCACTCCTTGTAAAAAAGCAATGCGCTTGATTAGCTCTGAGGCACCTTGCAACCACAGCAAACCAAAACCCAAAGGGATCATGGCGTAGACCGGCCAGCGTATGAGGCCGCCTGCATTGGAAGACATTTCACTGCTGGCAAAGCCCTTCAAAAAGAAAGGCACGCCAAACCACAAAATGGCGGTGCACATAGGAAGCAGAAAAACTGCAAAGCCAAAAATATCGATTTGGGTTTGTGTGCGCTTGGAAAAGCGCGAATAAATGACGTCGATCTTGACGTGCTCATTGTTGAGCAAGGTGTAGCTTGCCGCCAGTAAAAAAGAGGCGGCAAAAAAGTACCACTGAATTTCCAAAAAAGCATTGGAGCTGGTGTTGAGAATTTTGCGAACCAAGGCGTTGATGGCGCTGACCAAGGTGGCCGCCAAAATCAACCAGATCACATATTTGCTTAACCACGTATTGAAACGGTCTACGCCGTTTGAAAAACCCATCAGTGCGCCCATGGCTGTCTCCCGAAAAATGATGGGCAATTGTAGGTTCTAAAGCATCAGTCTTTAGTTGCCGTACGCGACAGCTTGCGGTAAAGGGTTGCGCGGCTGATGCCCAGCGCTTTGGCAGCTTGCGCCACATTGCCGCGGGATGAATCGATGGCTTTGCGAATCATGGCCGATTGCAACTGCTGCAAAGAACCGGTGTCATTGGCAAACGCATGAGGCGGTTCAAAGGCTTGATGCACACAGGCCTTGGCTTGTAAATGCAGACCGCTCCATAAGGGCAGGTTTAGAAAATGCTTTGTGGTTGCAGCATCAAACAACAAAGTCCAAGGCAAGGCGAACACATCGCTGGCGTGAATGCTGTTGCCAGGTTGGGGAAACAGGTTCAACATTTCACGAGCCGCCACATTGGTACCCAGCACCTCGCCCTCGCTGCTGAGCAAGACCAAGCCGTCGTTATCGTCACCCATCAAGCGCCCAGGCCAATTCATACGCAACAACAAATCATGTGGCTGGCGCAACAGCAAAGCATTGCCTATGGTGCGCGCAGACAGGGCGGCCAAATGCATCAGTTCGGGACGCTCGTGTGTGTTGATGCCTGTGAGGTCGAGCATGCCTATGCAGTTGCCAAGCGGTCCCCAAATGGGCGCGCCCGCGCAACTGTAGACAGAGGTATCGCGGAAAAAATGCTCGCCTCGGTGTAACCACACAGGGCGGAGTTCGGTAAGCGCTGCGCTGATGGCTGTGGTGCCCACCGACTGTTCGGATAAATCTACGCCCACACGGGCAATCGCATCCACACGTTTGTCATGCCGATCAATGCGCCCGCCCACATCCAACACCACGCCTTGGGCATCGGTGAGCAGTGCAAAAAAAGAAGTGCCTGCGATGGCGCGACACAAGCGATCTATTTCAGGTTGGGCCGCTTGGACAAAATCGCGTTGCTGCTCTAGGGTGCGGGTGATGTGCGAAGCCGACACCGGATCGAAAGCCACGCTGTCATCGGGGTGTAAACCTTGAGCTAGGCAACGACGCCAACTGTGGCTTATCCAGTCTGCAACCAAAGGAGTGGCGGCTTCACCATTGAACAGCACGGCAAGTCTTGCTTGCTCTAGCAGGCTGAGTCTGTCTGGGGTGCTGACGGTCATGTTCATCGGGTGCAACTGTTGTTCATATCGCTGACAGTGGCCTTACCAACGCCACAACCATTCAACGGTTTTCATACCTATAAAAGTCAACAGCAAAGAGCCAGTCAAGTGCAAACCTGAGGTCACCAAGGCCAGCACAAAACGCGACTGCATCAACATACCGACGACTTCTGCGCTGAAAGAAGAAAACGTGGTGAGCGCGCCTAAAAAACCTGTGATGAGCAACAGCCGCCAAGCGGGGTCTAAGTCGGGCAAGGCTTGGAACACAGCAACACAGACGCCTATGAGGTAGCCGCCAATCAGGTTGGCATACAGCGTTCCCCAAGGGACTAAGCCGCCGGCATTGAAAAACAGCCCGAGTTGCCAGCGGGCTAAAGCGCCTGCACAGGCGCCTATACAGATTGCCAAAACTGCGTTCATGCAGGTGCTCACTCCATTCAGGTGCAACATTATCTATGCAGGCAAGAGCCGATGGAATGAGCAGGGCAAAAGCGTGGTGTAATTTTCTTTATGAAAGTTAATCAACCTGATCAACGTTGGCAGTTTTGGATAGACCGTGGCGGCACCTTCACCGACATCGTTGCCCGCGATCCTTTGGGTCAGTTACATACCCACAAATTGCTCAGCCAAAACCCGCAGTTGTATACAGATGCTGCCGTGCAAGGCATACGCGAATTGCTGGGACTGCAAGCCCATCAAGCGGTTCCCGCAGAGCTGATTCGCAGTGTGCGCATGGGCACCACAGTGGCCACCAACGCCTTGCTTGAACGCAAAGGCGAACCCACTTTGCTGGTGACCACGCGTGGGTTTAAAGACGTGCTGCGCATCGCTTACCAAAATCGTCCACGCTTGTTTGACCGGCACATTGTTCTGCCCGAGAAGCTCTACAGCGAGGTGATAGAAGCCGATGAACGCATGGGTGCACACGGTGAGTTGGTGCAAGCGCTGGACACAAAAGCGCTGCAAGCCGCCATGCAGGCGGCTTACCAAACAGGCTTGCGCAGCGTGGCCATTGTGTTTTTGCACGGCTACCGCTACACCGAGCATGAGACGCAAGCTGCTGCCTTGGCCAAGGCCATAGGCTTTACCCAAATCAGCACCTCGCACCAAACCAGCCCCTTGATGAAAATGGTCAGCCGAGGCGACACCACCGTTGTCGATGCCTATTTGTCACCCATTCTGCGTCGCTATGTGGATCAACTGGCTTTGCAGTTACCTGGTGTGCCGCTGTTGTTCATGCAGTCTTCGGGCGGGCTGGTGGACGCACAAGCTTTTCAAGGCAAAGACGCCATTCTCTCGGGGCCAGCCGGTGGCATCGTTGGCATGGCACGAACCGCTGAAATCGCTTTTGCCCACGGCGATGGGCTGCAAGGCTTGGCACAAGTCATTGGCTTTGACATGGGCGGCACGTCTACCGATGTCAGTCATTACGCGGGCGAACTTGAACGAGAGTTTGATACGCAAGTGGCGGGGGTGCGTTTGCGCGCGCCCATGCTGCACATACACACTGTGGCGGCAGGCGGTGGCTCTCTCTTGCAGTTTGATGGTTCTCGTTTCAGGGTGGGCCCTCAAAGCGCAGGCGCAGACCCTGGTCCTGCTTGTTATCGACGCGGTGGCCCGCTCACCGTGACCGACGCCAACTTGCAGTTGGGCAAGTTGCAGCCCGCGCACTTTCCTGCGGTGTTTGGACCACGTGGCGATGAGCCTTTGGATGCCCAAGTGGTTGCACAAGACTTTGCTTCCCTGGCCAAACAAGTGGGCAAGACCGCCGAAGAGGTGGCCGAAGGCTTTGTGCACATCGCGGTCGAGCAAATGGCCAACGCGGTACAAAAAATATCGGTGGCCAAAGGCTACGACGTGACGGCCTACACCTTGCAATGCTTTGGCGGCGCAGGCGGACAGCATGCCTGTGCCGTGGCAGATGCTTTGGGCATGACAAAGATTTTGATTCACCCCATGGCCGGCGTGTTGTCGGCCTATGGCATGGGCTTGGCTGCGCAAAGTCTGATCAAAGAGCAGGCCATCGAGCAGACCTTGACTGCGACTTTGTGGTCTGAACTGCAAACCTCGCTGGCCCTGTTGTCTGCGCAAGCGCTGGCGGCTTTGCGCGAGCAAGTGGCGCAAGTGGCGCACGAGAGTGACTTCGTCACCCACCAACGTGTGCATTTGCGCTATGCCGGTACCGACTCACCCTTGGTGGTGCCTATGGGCACACTCGCAGACATACAAACTGCTTTCGAGTACGCTTATTTGAGACGCTTTGCTTTTCTCATGCCCCATAAAGCTTTGGTGGTGGAAGCCGTTTCGGTGGAAGTGGTGTTGGCGGGTGAGTCCACGCCAGAGGCCGTGCACCCTGTACCTGCCAAGCGCAGCCACCCACCTCACACCACGACGCGCATGTATTCACATGGTGCTTGGCAAGATGCCGCCTTGATTCGCCGCGAAGAGATGCAAGCGGGGGATGTGGTGGCGGGTCCAGCGCTGGTGGTTGAGCGCCATGCCACCACCGTCATTGAAACCGGCTGGCAAGCCAAGTTGACCGCACTGCATCACTTGGTGCTAGCGCGCATTGCGCCTCGGTCTACACGCCATGCCGCTGGTACCTCGGTGGATCCGGTACAGCTTGAGGTATTCAATAATTTGTTCATGAATATCGCTGAGCAAATGGGTTTGCAATTGCAAAACACCGCGCATTCGGTGAATATCAAAGAGCGCCTAGACTTTTCCTGTGCGCTGTTTAACCAGCAAGGTGAATTGATTGCCAATGCCCCGCATATGCCTGTGCATTTGGGCTCTATGGGTGAAAGCATCAAAACCGTGATTCGTGACAATGCGGGACGCATGCAAGCAGGCGACGTCTATGTGTTGAATGACCCCTACCATGGCGGAACCCATTTGCCTGATGTCACCGTCATCACACCGGTTTATTTGGGCGACGAAGCGGCTCCTTCTTTTTATGTGGGTTCGCGTGGACACCATGCGGATATTGGCGGCGTGTCGCCGGGTTCTATGCCGCCTTTTTCCACCCGCATCGATGAAGAAGGGGTGCAAATCCAAAATTTCAAACTGGTGGAAAAAGGCGTGTTGCGGGAAGCGCAGATGTTGGCGCTGTTGCAAAGTGGTGAGTACCCCAGTCGCAACCCGGCACAAAACATGGCCGACTTGAAGGCGCAAATTGCCGCCAATGAAAAAGGTGCGCAAGAGTTGCGTCGCATGGTTACGCACTATAGTTTGCCAGTGGTGCAAGCCTATATGCAGCATGTGCAAGACAACGCAGAAGAGGCGGTGCGTCGCGCCATCACCCGCTTGGCCAAACGTTTTGGCGATGTGCAAAACCACAGCTTCACGCTACCCATAGACAACGGGGCTTGTATTGCGGTGCAAGTCCGTATTGATGCCAAGCAACGCAGCGCGGTGATTGACTTCACCGGCACTTCGGCGCAACAGACCAACAACTTCAATGCACCCAAAGCCGTTTGCATGGCGGCAGTGCTTTATGTGTTTCGCAGTTTGGTCGAGGACGATATTCCTTTGAATGCGGGTTGTTTAAAACCTATTCAAGTCATCATCCCCGAGGGGTGCATGCTCAACCCACTACCACCGGCGTCTGTGGTGGCGGGTAATGTGGAAACCTCCACATGCATCACCAATGCTTTGTACGGCGCCTTGGGTGTGATGGCCGGCAGTCAGCCCACCATGAACAACTTCACTTTTGGCAATGCCACCTACCAATACTACGAAACCATTTCGGGTGGCAGTGGTGCTGGGCCGGTGTTTGATGACAGCGGCGATGTCATCGGCGGCTTTGCGGGTACCTCGGTGGTGCAAACCCATATGACCAATTCACGCTTGACCGATCCCGAGGTTTTAGAGTTTCGCTTTCCTGTGCGCTTGCTGTCTTATTCGCTTCGCGTGGGCTCGGGCGGACACGGCAAGTACGCGGGCGGCGAAGGTGGTGTTCGGCGAATTGAATTTTTAGAGCCCATGACCGCTGGCATCCTCTCCAATGGTCGCATCTACCCCGCGTTTGGTTTGGCGGGTGGTCAAGCCGGGCAGACCGGCCTCAATCGGGTGCTGCGTGTCAATGGTGAGGTACAGGTCTTGGGGCATATCGATCAGGTGCAAATGGACACAGGTGATGTGTTTGAAATTCACACGCCTGGCGGCGGCGCTTACCTTGCCTGATTCGCTGGACAGCCATGCATTGAAAGCCCACTGGTATTCAGCCAGCGGTGCAGCCGCACCCAAGAGGTTTGAAGCAGTCGATGACAGCCTCAATGCCGACACAGCCTATCGACTTGCATGTGCAGGAACAGCTATGCACTGGCAAGGTGACTTTGCGCAAGCGCGGCAAATGCTGCAAGCTTTGACGCGACGTGTGAGTCAAGCCAAACCACACGCCCTCCTTACGGCCATGCCCCAAGCCTTTCATGCTTACCGCATGGCGCAAGCGCAACGCGCACGGATTTTGTCCATGTTGGTCTTGACTATCGAAGGCGACTACCGCATTGCTTTGCGCCGTGCGCCAGATGTTCAAGAGGCTTTGACGCATGCATGGGGACCAGCCACGGGTGAGGCAAGGTTGGTGTCATTGCGCGAATTGTTGGGTGCCCTCAGCGCACATGAGTGGCAACGCAAGGGCGTGTACTTGGATGTGGGACTGCAAGAGGGCTTGACGGTCCATCCCCATTACGGGGTTTTTTCACCCGTGAGAAATGAGTATTTACAGCTCGTGGCCAAAGCACCCCTGCCCAGTTTGGACTTGGCGTTTGACATTGGCACGGGCACGGGTGTGGTGGCGGCTTTGTTGCTCATGCGTGGTGTTAAGCAAGTGACCGCCACCGACAACAGCGAACGTGCTTTGCGCTGTGCACAAGACAATTTGCAACGATTAAAGCTGGCGGACAGAGCCACACTGCAACTGTGCGATGTGTTTCCCCAAGGCTCAGCGCCTCTGATTGTGTGCAACCCGCCGTGGTTGCCGGGCAAAGCCACTTCTTTGCTTGAGCATGCGATTTACGACCCTGACAGCCGCATGTTGCGAACCTTCATTTCGGGCGTGGCGGCGCATCTAACGCCAAACGGTGAGGCTTGGTTGATCGTGTCAGACTTGGCCGAGCATTTGAATTTGCGACCACGTGCGCAACTGCTGCAGTGGATCGCAGACGCCGGCTTGCAGGTGCTGGGGCGAGACGACATACGCCCCAGTCACGCCAAGGTGCACGACGCTTCAGACGCTTTGCATGCAGCCAGGCAGCAAGAGCTGACCTCTTTATGGCGCTTGGGTGTGCGGGTCGCATAATCGCCCCATGAGAAAAAATTTCCCCCTGCAGATTGAGGGCCGCCATCCAGACAGGGTGCTTGATGCGGTCAAAAACGAGGTACGCAAATACCTCAAACGCGAACGCCGCCGTGATTTACCCGAGGGCGTCGATTTTTGGGACTTCGATTGCAAATGCGGTTTGCAAGCCGATGGGGCTGAAGTGGTGCATGTGGCGGCTTTGGTTGCGGCCATTGACGCGCTGGCCAAAACACAGGCTACATCCGTTTATGTGGAAATTTTGGCCAAGCATGGCAAACGCACACCCAAGCCAGACCTCATCCCTTTGGTGTCAGAACTCCTTGAAGATGATTTGCCCGAATAGGTGCTAACTATGAGCGGCTTGTTGCAAGGTTTGAGAATCGTGGTCACCCAAGCGCAAGATTTCATGGGCCCGGCTTTATGCCAAGTCTTGTCGTCCCATGGTGCAATTGTGCTGGCCGATCAAAGGCCACTGCATCACCCCAATGCCCCGCGAGAGTTGGTGCAAAGCCATGGGCATATTGATGTCATGGTCGCCAATTTGGCGATGATGGCGCCCGCTACGCCGGCAGCAGAGGTGCAAGACCCTGAGTGGACCCAAGTGTTTGACGTCATGGTTCACCCTTTGCCGAGGTTGTTGCGCGAAGTGATGCCGCAAATGCAAGCACGTGGCAGGGGCAAATTTTTGGTCATGGGCAGTGCCAGTGCCTTGCGTGGCATGAAGCGCGCATCAAGTTACAGCGCTGCACGCGGTGCACAACTGTCATGGGTGCAAGCCGTGGGTGTGGAGTTGGCTGCATTGAATATTCAAGTCAATGCGATTGCACAAAATTTTGTGGAGAACCCCACTTACTTTCCCCCCGAAGTGCAGGCCAACCCCCGCTTCGCCGAACGACTTCAACGCGAAGTTCCCTTGGGGCGACTGGTGAAAGCAGAAGAAGACGCGGAGTTCGCGGCTTATTTGTGCTCAGACAAAGCCGATTGCTTTGTGGGGCAGGTGTTTCCTGTGTGCGGCGGCTGGGTTCAGCGCTGAATCAATTTTGCAAAGCCAGCAAGTTGTTCACCAAGGCGGTGTGAAACCGCATGGGGTTTTGCATCTGCGGCGCATGACCTAAGTCGGGGAACAGCACCAGTGTGGCATTTGGTATGAGTTTGGCGGTGCGTCTGGCCAACTCGGGATACAGACCCATGCGCGCCTTAAGCTCTGCGCTCACCAAATCTTTGCCAATCGCGGTATTGTCTTTCTCACCAATCAATAACAAGGTGGGAACTTTTAAAAGTGCAAACTCGTAGACCACGGGTTGGCTGAAGATCATGTCGTAGAGCAAGGCCGAATGCCAAGCCACGGTGTTTTTGTCGGGTCCGCGAAACATACCTGCAATCATTTGCACCCAGGGCTCGTACTCGGGCTTCCACTCGTTGACGTAATAAGTGCTGCGCTCATAGTTGCGAATCCGCTCATCGGTGACTTGCAGTTCGCGCTGGTACCACTGATCAACGCTGAGGCTGGGCACACCCATGGCCTTCCAATCTTCCAAACCAATTGGGTTGACCATCACCAGTTGCTTGACGGATTCGGGAAACATCAGTGCATAGCGGGTGGCCAACATGCCACCGGTTGAATGACCGATGACCGTGGCTTGAGAAACACCCAATGCGCTCAGCAGTGCATGGGTGTTGAGTGCCAGTTGTTGAAAACTGTATTGGTAAGCGCTGGGTTTACTGGACTTGCAAAAACCAATTTGATCGGGAACGATGACTCTAAAGCCATAGCCTTGCAGAACCTCGTAGGTTGATTGCCAAGTGGCCGCGCAAAAGTTTTTCCCATGCAGCAACACGACCACATGGCCATTGGCTTTGGCAGGTTGTATATCCAAATACGCCATGTGCACGGCCTGCTGCTGCGAGGTGAAGCTGTATTTCTGCACCGGTGCAGGGTAGTCAAAACCTTGGAGTTCTGCGCCATACACCTGATCTTGCGCATGAGCACTGAGAGCCCACGACAGCGAAAGAAGTACAAGCCATACACGGGCCCATGTCATGACAACAACATCCCTTTGGTTTCGATGAACTTCACCACATCCATCAGTCCCGTTTGGGTTTTCAGGTTGGTCATCACAAAAGGTTTGACACCTTGAGGGCTGGCTCGCATGCGCTCAGTGTCCGATTGCATGATGTCTAAATTTGCGCCTACATAAGGGGCGAGGTCGGTTTTATTGATGATGAATAAATCACTTTTGGTGATACCTGGCCCGCCTTTACGAGGAATTTTTTCGCCTGCGGCCACATCAATCACGTAAATCGTCAAGTCACTGAGTTCGGGGCTGAACGTGGCTGCCAAATTGTCGCCGCCGCTTTCTACAAACACCACATCTGCATTGGGAAATTTTTCCAGCATGCGGTCTATAGCTTCCAAATTGATGGACGCGTCTTCACGGATGGCGGTGTGTGGACAGCCGCCGGTTTCCACGCCCATGATGCGTTCTGCGGCTAAGGCGCCGCTGATGGTTAAAAGGCGTTGGTCTTCTTTGGTGTAAATGTCATTGGTGATGGCGATCAAGTCGTAGTTGTCGCGCATGGCTTTGCACAGCATTTCAAGCAAAGTGGTTTTACCCGAGCCAACGGGGCCGCCAATGCCTACACGAAGAGGCGGGAGTTTTTTGCTGCGGTTGGCGATATGGTGCAAAGGTGTGGTCATGATCGAAATAGTCTGGAGTACTGGGTTTCATGACGCGCTGACAAAATGGCCAGACGCGGGCTAAAGGCTTGGAGTTCGTGTGGAGCTAACTTCATCGCGTGATCAACAGCCACAGGTATATCAGTCGTCAACGCCGCCAATATACGTTGTCCGCTGAGTTGACCCAAAGGGACGGCTTTGATGGCAGCTTGCACCATGTTTTCGGCCCAACCGAAAGCGGCTGCCAGCAAGCCTTCGCGGATAGGAACACCGTGGGTCGACAAAGCCAAGGCAAACGCCAGCGGCCAAGTGGGGGAGAGGTTTTCGCAGCTTTGCATGCGGGCGGTATCTGCGTCGGCTTGGTTGCGTAGCCACACCAGCAAAGAGCGTCCCATTTGTTCGGTTTGCAAACGCATCTCAAAAGTTTCTCGGGTTTGTATCACCCAATCGTTGAGTTGCTTTAAGTGCGCAACATCATGTTGTTGCCAAGCAGGAATAGCTTTGGCCAGCACAGGTAAATCGCCGCGTGAAAGCACCAAATGCAGGTGATCGATCAGCCAAGCTTGGGCAGAAGCTTCGTCGTGCACCAGTTGGTGTGCGACCGCCGCCTCCAACCCCTCTGAGTAGGAAAAGCCACCCACAGGCAAAGCCGGTGAAGCCAGTTGCAACAAGCGAAGCAAATAAATGGGGTCAGATCCCAATTAATGCTCATGGCCGTGGTGGTGTCCACCGCCATGCTCGCCATAAGCGCCATTTTCTGGCTCAAAACTTTCATGCACCTCATGCACGATCAGGTGCATGGCGCGCAGCATATCGGCCAGTACATGGTCGGGCTCTATTTTCAAATGGTCTGGCTGCAACTCAATGGGCACATGTCGATTGCCCAAGTGATAAGCCGCACGGGTCAGATCAAACGGCGTGCCGTGTTCGCTGCAATGGCTGATGCGCAATACCGCTTGCGGTGCAGCGAGAATTTGCAATAAAGAGCCGTCGTCACCGACCAGTACATCTCCGCCGCGCACCACTTGGCCGCGCTGTAAAAAAACGCCCACTTGACGCCCCGCGCTGTCGGTGGACTCGAAGCGGCTTTTTTGCCGCACATCCCAATCCAAGGTGATAGAGGCTGCGCGTTTGAGTAACACGGGTGCTAAGCCCTGTCCTTGTCGAATAAGTTTGGAGAAATGGATCATGGTGTTCAGTGATATCCCGCTTCACGTTGATGTCGAATGGCCAATACCAAAACAACATCGCTTTCTGCATCGTATTCATACAGAGCGATGTACCCCGTTTTGCCACGCGAAATGACAAGTTCACGAAAGTTATGTTGCACGGGGCGGCCTATTTCAGGATGTTGTTCCAGAACATTCATGGCATTCAAAATCAAATCGATAGTTTCAATGGCGTATTCCGCTCGATGTGCACGTAGAAACTCAACCAATTCTTCCAAATCTTGTGCTGCATCTTCGCTCACCAACCAACGCGTCATACTTGCTCGGTTTTGACAGACCGAAGTTGAACAGACTTGGGGCGCTTGGGTTTGTTTTCCCCTCTGACTTTGGCTTTGAGGTAGTGACTCAGTGCGGCGCCTTCAAAAACTTCGCCCGACTTCAAGGTCTTTTTCTGTGACGCCAAGGCTTGCTGCATAAAACTTAATTTTTGATCGCTTTTTTCCATATAAGCATCAATCGCTGACACCATCAAAGCATGGGCGGTAGTGCCTTGGGCCTTGGCATGCTTTTGAAGCTTGGTTTTAGTGGTTTCAGGTAACTTGACAGACAGCGTGGCCATAAAGACTCTCCACAGGAAAAATGAAATGAAATACTACCATGGTCATACCTGAAGATGGCTGCTCGCTAAAACAAAAAGTAACGCTGCGCCATGGGCAGAACACTTGCAGGCTCACAAGTTAAAAGCATGCCATCGGCACGCACAGCGTAGGTCTGGGCGTCGACATCCATATGGGGCGCATAGTCGTTGTGCAGCATATGGCGCTTGCCAATGCCACGGATGTTTTTCACCGCGCTCAAGGTTTTGTGAAGACCATAGCGCTCTCCAACACCGCCGGCGAGCGCGGCTTGCGACACAAAGCTGAGTGACCCTCTGTGCAAGGCGCCACCAAACGCACCAAACATAGGACGGTAGTGCACTGGTTGTGGTGTGGGTATGGAAGCATTGGGGTCGCCCATGGCCGCCATGGCGATGAAACCACCCTTCATGATGATGAAAGGCTTGACACCAAAAAAAGCCGGTTTCCACAACACGATGTCGGCCCATTTGCCGACCTCTATGCTGCCCACCTCGTGGCTGATGCCATGCGCGATAGCGGGGTTGATGGCGAGTTTGGCCACATAACGCTTAACGCGAGCATTGTCATGTCTGTCGCTGTCGCCGGGAAGTTGGCCGCGTTGCTGTTTCATTTTGTGAGCGGTTTGCCAGCAGCGCATGATGACCTCACCCACCCGTCCCATGGCTTGTGAGTCGGAGGAGAACATGCTGATCGCGCCCAAGTCGTGCAAGATGTCCTCGGCGGCAATGGTTTCGCGCCGGATACGGCTTTCGGCAAACGCCAAGTCTTCGGCGATGGACGCATCAAGGTGGTGACACACCATCAGCATGTCCACATGTTCATCCAGCGTGTTGATCGTGTAAGGGCGTGTCGGGTTGGTGGAAGAGGGCAGCACATTGGCTTCACCCACCACTTTCAAAATATCCGGCGCGTGACCACCGCCCGCACCTTCGGTATGAAACGTATGGATGGTGCGACCTTTGAATGCGGCGATGGTGTCTTCCACAAAACCCGATTCATTGAGTGTGTCGGTGTGTATGGCCACTTGGGTGTCCGTGGCCTCGGCCACATTCAAGCAGTTGTCGATGGCCGCTGGTGTGGTTCCCCAGTCTTCGTGCAACTTCAAACCGATAGCACCTGCATTGATTTGCTCGTGCAACGAGTTGGGTAAAGACGCATTGCCTTTGCCCAAAAAGCCCAGGTTCATGGGAAAGGCGTCAGCTGCTTGCAGCATGCGCTCGATATTCCAAGGGCCGGGCGTGCAGGTGGTGGCAAAGGTGCCGGTAGCCGGGCCGGTGCCGCCGCCCAGCATGGTGGTTACACCACTGGCCAAGGCTTCTTCGATTTGCTGAGGTGCAATGAAATGGATATGCGTGTCGATGGCACCGGCGGTGACTATCATGCCTTCGCAAGAAATGATTTCGGTGCCCGGCCCGATGACAATGTCCACACCCGGTTGGGTGTCGGGGTTGCCGGCTTTGCCTATCGCTGCGATGCGCGAATTTTTGATGCCAATATCGGCTTTGATGATGCCCCAGTGGTCGAGTATGAGCGCGTTGGTCAGCACGCAGTCCACCGCTCCGCCTGCTTGCGCGCCGGTGCCTAAGGGGCCATTGCGTGTGCGCTGGCTTTGCGCCATACCGTCACGTATGGTTTTGCCGCCGCCAAATTTGACCTCTTCGCCGTAGCTGCCGGCGCGCAAGGTGTAGTCTTCTTCAACTTCAATAAAGAGGTCGGTGTCGGCCAAACGCAGACGGTCGCCCACGGTGGGACCAAACATTTCCGCATAAGCTCTTTTTTCTATGTGTGCCATTACGCACTCCCTTTCAATGCGCCTTGCACTTCGCCGCGAAAACCATAGACCTCGCGTGTGCCTGCATAGTCGACCAATTCCACTGTGCGTTCTTGGCCTGGCTCAAAACGCACCGCTGTGCCGGACGCGATGTTCAAGCGCATACCGCGTGCTGCAGTGCGGTCAAACAACAAGCCCGAATTGGTTTCGGCAAAGTGGTAGTGCGAGCCTACTTGTATGGGGCGGTCGCCGCTGTTGCGCACCACCAATGTGTGGGTGCGCCTGCCGGTGTTGAGTTCGTGATGGCCTGCGTCGGTGATGAGTTCACCAGGAACAAAGCGGCTGCTCATTTGCGGCCCGACAACCAAAACCCGGCGATAAACACCAAAGCAATGGCAAAGCCTATCAAGTCGGTTGCGTGGCTGTGCGGCCCGTCTAAGCCGTGGCCTTCATGCGCCATGACGGGTAAAGCCAAAGTCAAAACCAAAACAGCCAATGTTCGCAGCATGATGAACTCCTTGATGAATTTACAAAATGGGTTGGTGCACGGTCACCAATTTGGTGCCGTCGGGGAAAGTGGCTTCCACCTGAATATCAGGAATCATTTCAGCGATGCCGTCCATGACATCGGCGCGGGTGAGAAAGGTTCGCCCTTCGCTCATCAGCTGTGCCACCGTCTTACCATCGCGAGCGCCCTCCATGACAGCTGCACTGATATAAGCAACAGCTTCAGGGTAATTGAGTTTCAAGCCTCTGGCTTTGCGGCGCTCGGCCAGCAGCCCAGCTGTAAATATCAGCAGCTTGTCTTTTTCGCGGGGGGTGAGTTCCATGGCAGCCTGTTGAGAGAATGAAATTGGGTATTCGTATTGTTATGCAAGTGTTGTGCCTTGAATGATATGAGGATGCACCAAAAGACTGCCTCTAAATGGTGCTGAAGTAAATCGCGTGTGTATATATTGGTGCAAGTTGTTCACCAAAGTGGTGTTCTTTAGGTTAAGCGATGGATTTATATGACCCCCTAAGGGTTGGCACAAGCCTTGCAAAGGTTAAAGAGCGTAGCCCACAAGGCGCGTTTCTTCTCAACCTTGAACGACTTGGAGTTTTTCTCATGCTGAACCGTCGCACCCATCTCAAAACCTTGGCCGCTGCTGCTGCTTTGGTCAGCGGATCACTGACACTTTCTATTGCACACGCTGCAGACACCATCAAAGTGGGTGTGTTGCACAGCCTCTCAGGCACCATGGCTATTTCTGAAACTGTGTTGAAAGACACGGTACTGATGGCCATTGACGAAATCAATGCCAAGGGCGGCGTATTGGGCAAAAAGCTCGAACCTGTGGTGGTTGATCCTGCATCCAACTGGCCCTTGTTTGCCGAAAAAACCAAGCAACTCTTGGGTCAAGACAAAGTCGCTGTTATTTTTGGATGCTGGACTTCTGTGTCACGCAAATCCGTGTTGCCCGTGGTGGAAGAAATGAACGGCTTGCTGTTCTATCCCGTGCAATACGAAGGTGAAGAACTTAGCAAGAACGTTTTCTACACCGGTGCCGCGCCTAACCAGCAAGCCATTCCAGCTGTGGACTATTTGATGAGCAAAGACGGCGGCGCGGCCAAGCGCTGGGTTTTGCTGGGCACCGACTATGTGTACCCCCGCACCACCAACAAAATTTTGCGTGCTTATCTGATCAGCAAAGGCGTGAAAGAGTCCGACATCGATGAGAAGTACACACCGTTTGGTCACTCCGATTACCAAACCATCGTGGCCGACATCAAGAAATTCTCCGCCGGTGGCAAGACAGCTGTGGTGTCCACCATCAACGGTGACTCCAACGTGCCTTTCTACAAAGAGTTGGGCAATGCAGGCTTGAAGGCCAAAGATGTGCCTGTGGTGGCTTTCTCTGTGGGTGAAGAAGAACTGCGCGGCCTGGACACCAAGCCTTTGGTGGGTCACTTGGCTGCTTGGAACTATTTCCAATCCATTAAGAACCCCACCAACGATGCCTTCATCAAGAAGTGGTCTGCTTATGCCAAAGCCAAAGGTATTGCCGGTCACAAAGACAAGCCTTTGACCAATGACCCCATGGAAGCCACTTACATCGGTATCAATATGTGGAAGCAAGCGGTTGAAAAAGCCAAGTCAACTGATGTGGACAAAGTCATCGCAGCCATGGCCGGTCAAACCTTTGCTGCGCCCAGCGGCATCACTTCCAAGATGGACGAGAAAAATCACCATTTGCACAAGTCGGTGTTCATTGGTGAGATCAAGGCCGACGGTCAGTTCAATGTGGTTTGGAAAACACCAGGTCCTGTGAAAGCCAAGCCTTGGAGCCCCTATATTCCTGGCAACGACGTCAAGCCTGACGAACCTGTCAAGAAGTAATCTCTTGTGAATCAAGTCAGTGGCGAGGTGAGGCGCCACTGGCTTAACACCCTATCCCACCCCCTTTTTTCGAGAGAGTTGTCGCATGTGGACTGCCCGCATCAGGTTGAGCTTTGTCTTTTTATTCACTTGTTTGAGCTTATCTGCCGCGCAAGCACTGACACCCACCCAAGCCCTGGGGCTGGTACAAGGTGAGACCGACAAGCGTTTGGAAGTGTTGAACCAAGCTTTGCAAGAAGCCGATGCAAGCACTGCGGTTTTTTTACAAGCCATGGCGGACGACCTTGTGAAGTTGGCCGGGACGCAGGTGTTCATTGTGCGCGAAGGCAAAGCGTATGACCCCGTCACTTCTGCAGAAGTGGGCTTGACCCAAGCCGCTGAAGATGTGGTGAGCAACAACCGTATGCGCGGCGAAATAGATGCCGCCTTGGCTGCTTTGAGGCTGCTCAGTCCTGACGGCAGTATTCGCTTTCAAGCTGCCATGGCATTGGCGAAAGAACCCGATGCGGCCAAGTTGCCTTTGATCAACAAAGCTTTGAAAGACGAGACCAATGCGCAAGTGAAAACCGCCTTGGTGCTGGCCAAAGCGGCCATGGCGATCAGTGTGAGTGACCCGCAAGAGCGTTTGCAAGCGGCACAAACCTTGGGGCAAGCGAAAAGCCCTGAAGCGCAGTTGTTGTTGAACCAACAACTCAGCATGGAAACAGATCCTCAAGTCAAATCACAAATCACCGCTTCCTTAGCCACCATCAAGGCCGCCCTTGCTTGGGGTGAGCGTTTAGGCGTGGTGTTTACCGGTATCAGTTTGGGCTCGATTTTGTTGTTGGTGGCTTTGGGATTGGCCATCACCTATGGTTTGATGGGCGTCATCAATATGGCGCACGGCGAGTTAATGATGGTGGGCGCCTATGCCACTTATGTGGTGCAAGTGATGTTCAGGCAATACCTGCCCAATGCATTTGACTGGTATTTGTTGGCTGCGCTGCCCATGGCATTTTTGACGGCTGCTGTGGTTGGCGCAGCACTCGAGCGCAGCGTGCTTAGGTTTCTTTATGGTCGCCCATTGGAAACATTGCTGGCCACGTGGGGCATCAGTTTGATATTGATGCAAGCCGTTCGCACGCTCTTTGGGGCGCAAAACGTGGCGGTTGAAAACCCAAGCTGGATGAGTGGCGGCATTCAGGTCTTGGCCAATTTAAGTTTGCCGTGGAACCGCATATTCATTGTGTTATTTGCGCTGGCGGTATTAATGGGCATGAGCTTGTTGATCAGCCAAACACGCTTAGGTTTGTTTGTTCGCGGCGTCACCCAAAACCGCGCCATCGCTTCTTGCATGGGCGTGAACACGGCGCGTATCGACACCTATGCGTTTGCCTTGGGTTCGGGTATCGCAGGACTGGCCGGGTGCGCCCTGAGTCAGATTGGTAATGTGGGACCCGATTTAGGTCAAGGCTATATCGTTGACGCTTTCATGGTCGTGGTCCTTGGTGGTGTGGGTCAGTTGGCAGGCACGGTGTATGCCGCATTGGGACTGGGCGTCATGAATAAATTTTTAGAAGGTTGGACGGGCGCGGTGCTGGCCAAGATTGCTGTGTTGGTGTTCATCATTGTCTTCATCCAAAAACGACCCCAAGGCTTGTTTGCGATGAAGGGCAGAAGTGCGGAGGCATGAGATGAATCGCATTAATTTACCGAAACCCCCCGCCTTGCTAAGCCCATTGGGATGGTGTGCATTTCTAAGTTTTGTATTGCTGTTGGCTGTGTTGGTGCCCATACTTAACCTCTACCTGCCTGTCGACCATGTCTTGCACGTGAGTGATTTTGCGGTGTCGCTGGTGGGCAAAATCATGTGCTTTGCCATCTGTGCTTTGGCCATGGACTTGATTTGGGGCTACACAGGTATTTTGTCTTTGGGCCATGGTTTGTTTTTTGCCTTGGGCGGTTATGCCATGGGCATGTACCTAATGCGTCAAATTGGCTTGGACGGCAACTACAAATCCGAATTACCCGACTTCATGGTCTTTTTGAATTGGAAAACTTTGCCTTGGCATTGGTACTTCAGCGACAGTTTTGTAGCGACACTGTTGCTGGTGGTTTTGGCGCCAGGTTTATTGGCCTTGGTGTTTGGTTATTTTGCTTTTCGCTCGCGTATCAAGGGGGTGTATTTCTCCATCATCACCCAAGCCATGACTTTTGCATTTATGTTGCTGTTCTTTCGCAATGAAACCGGTTTTGGTGGCAACAACGGATTTACCGATTTCAAACGTGTCTTGGACATGACCATAGCCACACCCAGCACGCGAATGGTGTTGTTTGTTTTGACAGCATCCACCTTGTTGGGTTTTTATTTATTTGCGCGTTGGCTCATTCAAAGTAAATATGGCCGTGTCTTGCAAGCCATTCGCGACGCGGAGAGTCGCCTCATGTTTTGTGGCTACTCGCCCCTGCCATACAAACTCAGCATATGGGTGATTTCTGCCGTCATGTGTGGCGTGGCCGGTGCTTTGTATGTGCCGCAGGTGGGCATCATCAACCCCAGTGAAATGAGTCCTGCCAATTCGATTGAGATAGCAGTGTGGGCTGCCGTGGGCGGCAGAGGCAGTTTATTGGGACCCATCTTGGGTGCTTTCATGGTCAATGGCGCCAAAAGCTGGTTGACTGTTGTCGCCCCTGAGTTTTGGTTGTATGTATTGGGTGCGCTGTTCATTGCTGTGACTTTGTTCATGCCGGAAGGTGTCTTAGGACTTTGGAACAAAGCACGTCTTGCATGGCTGTCAAAAGGGGTCTCATCATGACAACGGATGGACGGCTCTCGCATGAAGGTGAGTTAGACACCACCCATGGCCGCATTCTGTATTTGGAAGATGTGAATGTGAGCTTTGACGGTTTCAAAGCCATCAATAACTTGTCGTTGGACATCGCGCCTGGCGAGTTACGTTGCATCATTGGACCCAATGGTGCGGGCAAAACCACCATGATGGATATCATCACGGGCAAAACCCGACCCGACAGCGGCAGTGTATTTTTTGGTAGCACCATAGACTTGCTGAGACACACCGAGCCCGAGATTGCCCAACTGGGCATTGGGCGAAAATTCCAAAAACCCACGGTGTTTGAGCACCTTAGCGTTTGGGAAAACCTAGAGCTTGCTTTGGCGACAGCGAAAAATGTGTGGGCCTCCATGGTGTTCAAACTCGATGGGGTGCAGCAAGACCGTTTGTGTGAAGTATTGGAAACCATACGTTTGAGCCAAGACCTGGCGCGAATGGCGGGACTTCTGAGTCATGGTCAAAAGCAGTGGTTGGAAATTGGCATGTTGCTGATGCAAGATCCCAAATTGCTGCTGTTAGATGAACCGGTGGCTGGCATGACAGACCAAGAAACCGAGCGCACCGCTGAACTGTTTTTATCACTCAAAGGTAAGCACTCTTTGATGGTTGTCGAGCACGACATGGGTTTTATTCGAAGTATTGCTGACATGGTGACCGTGCTTTGCGACGGCGCTGTGTTGGCACAAGGCGACTTTGATCAAGTGCAGGCTGACGAGCGCGTGATTGATGTGTATTTAGGACGTTAAGCCATGTTGCATGTACAAAATATTCACCAATACTATGGCGGCTCGCACATATTGCGCAATGTCAGTTTGCAAACCCACGCGGGACAAGTCACGGTCTTGCTGGGACGCAATGGCGTGGGTAAAACCACCTTGCTCAAAGCTTTGATGGGTTTGGTTCCTTTGCGTGAAGGCAACATCACATTCAATGGACAGTTGATCACCCAAGCCACACCTTATGAGCGCGCACGCGCTGGCATTGGCTATGTGCCGCAGGGGCGTGAAATATTCAACCGTTTGACAGTTGAAGACAACTTACGCATGGGACTTGCCACGCAAAAAGCCGGGACCCCCATACCCAAGGAGCTGTTTGAGATGTTTCCCATCTTGGATCACATGCGGCATCGTCGCGGTGGCGATTTGTCTGGCGGGCAACAACAACAATTGGCCATAGCGCGTGCCTTGGCGGGCTCGCCGCGGTTATTGGTGTTGGATGAACCTACCGAGGGCATACAGCCCAGCATCATCAAAGACATAGGTCGCGTCATCAAGCAACTGGCACAACGCGGGGACATGGCCATTTTGTTGTGCGAGCAGTACTACGACTTTGCTGAAGAATTGGCTGATCACTATGTGGTCTTGGAGCGCGGGGAGGTGATTGCGCAAGGGTTGGGAAGTGAGATGCCGTCTAATGGCATTCGCCAGCTTGTTTCTATTTAATCTTTGAAAAGATCAGGTCGCCCAAATTCGCGGTGCGACACTGGGCAAGGCCCACAACTGGCTGCGCCAACATAGCCAAATTTCTCGGATCAACGCCATGGCTTGTTCCACTTGCGCAGCCAACACCCTCACCACCACCAGTCGTGGGTCTGGAGAAGTCACCCCAGCTTGCAACGCAAGCAAATGTCCTTCGCAAATGGATCGCGCCAGTTCAATCACATGTTGCAAATGGTCGTCTCGCATCGCACTGCCCTGTGCAAACACCAACGTGGCTTGGCAACTGTGGCCATTCAAACCCAAGGGACTGTGCAATAAGCGGTGGTCTTGGGCATCCATCAACCCGCGCTCCAACCACAGGCCTTCAATTTCTAAATGCTGCTGAAACTGACCCTTCACAAAGGGTTGATCTGCATGCGGCAAACCTAAGGCGGTAACGTCCCATGCCATGAGTTGACTGTCGGGTGCCATATGGAACTTCACTTGGTTGTGTGCCTGACAGCCACTGTAGGCCAATGCTTCCAAAGGCAGCCACTCGAGTCGGCTGTGTGGGCCCAAGTTGGCATGCACATATTGAGAAGCCGTTTGGCCATCCGAATGGTAAAAACGTGTGGCGCCTGGGGTGGTGATCAGTGCGTGTGCTTGCTCGTGCAACTTCAGATCTATATGCAGTTCATCACCGCCCACCAAGCCACTGGGCGGGTGTACCAAAATGTTGTGACACACCGCATCGCCCTCGGGATACAGGCTCTTCAGAATACGCAAAGGTCCGTCGTGCACATGGCGTGCCACACAATGACCTTCTTCTAGGTTGTAATCAATATGGAGTGTGGCTTTCCAGCCCATGGTTTGCTTCATCATTCCCCATTAAAACCCAGTAGGCTTACGGCGGTAAATTCTTTTCCGCTCTGACCTGAGCTGCAATCGCTTCTACTTGCTCATCTGACATGCCAAATTTGGCTTGCATGTTTTTCAATCGAATCGATTCTTCTTCGGTCACTATGCCATCGGCAAGCACGTCGCGCATCTCCATTTCATACAAGAGTTCACGTCGGCTGACCTGCGCTCTGTAAGAGGTAGAAACCAGTGCAGTAAACATGGCAGCCAGGGCAATAGCCAAAAATTGGGTGATGACTACCAAAATAACGCCAGGAAAGCTGACGGGGTCAACATTGCCCCAGCCAGAAATGATGGTCAAAATAAACCAGTGCATGGCCGCGGGTATAGAGGGGAAAACCTCAGGCTGAGCAGTGCCTTCGATGATGTAAATGAGTGAAGAGAACAACAGGCAACTGATGAACAACAGAAAAATAGCCGATGAAAAAGAGTCTTTCTCCGCTTTGATGGCTTCAAACATGTCCTCCATGGCGCTGTTGTAACGAGACAGCTTGAAAATACGCAACAACCTGAACATGCGCAGCACCCTCAAGTCTGCACCGGGGATCAGCAACTGCAGATAAAAAGGCACGGTGCTGAGAAAGTCCACCATGCCAAAGAAGCTGAGTACATATTCTTTGCGACCCTTCCATGCACTCACATCTGCTTCAGGGTAGCGTTCGCTGTATGACCATATGCGCAAAACATATTCAATTGAAAAAATGATCACACTGAATACATCAAAGTCGGCAAAGTAGTCGCCCGCTTGGTCGTGTATTTCCGGCACAGACTCTAAAATAATAGCAAGAACATTTAGCACCACCAAAATGGCAATAAATATCTCGCAAAAACGACTGCTGGGGTCGGTGACATCACCTTCCAAAATAGTGAAGGTTCGTCGTTTTAAGCGTCGGTAGAAAGAGACTGATTCCACAGGATAAGGCATTGTCATGATCGAGCCTTGCTTTGGGCTTGCTTCATCATGGTTTCTACCTCGGCATCGCTGAGCCTGAATTTTTCTTGCAGCCTCTGAAGAACTTCACCTTCTTTTTCTGTGACCACGCCATCTTTCAAGATTTCACGCATTTGCAACTCATAAGCGGCTTTTTTGCGAGCCGCCTGATTGGCAAACGCAGAGGCAACAATACCGGTCATGATGGCCACCATACAGACCCCTAGGAAACCCGTGAAAAGCGCAATCACCTCGCCCATTTTGGTGGCGGGTTCCACATTTCCCCAACCAGAAGTGATGGTGACGATAGACCAATAGATGGAGTGAGGTATGGTGCCAAAGTAGTTGGGTTGAGCGTGTCCTTCTGCAAAATGCATCATCGAAGCAGAAACAATGGCCGCGATCATTAGCAAGAATGCAGCTGAACCAAAAGCACGCCGCTCGGAATAAACAGCTTTGTATAAATCTTGCAGTGCGGAGTTGTATTTGGAGAGTTTTAATATGCGCAGCAATCGCAACACTCTGAGTATTCGCAAATCCAACCCAGGGATAAAGTAATGCAAATAAAACGGCACAGTCGCAAAGAAATCGACCAAACCAAAGATGCTGAAAACATATTCTTTTCTGCCTCGCCATGCGCTTTCTAGATAGCGCTCACTGAAAGACCAAACACGCAGCAGGTATTCAGACGTGAAAAAAATCACGCTCCAAAATTCAAGCTCATGAAAAAAATCTTTGTAATCGGCATGCACCTCTGGGACGGAATCCAAAATCACAGCGGCGCAATTAATCACCACAACAAGAGAGATCAACCATTCTGCGTAACGCGACAAGGGTTGATTGGGCGATCCGTTCATGATCTCCATGACGCGGTGCCGAAAAGGACGCTTTAAAGTGAGTAAGGGTGAGTTAGTGTGGGTAATTACCTTATCTGGCTCCACCAATGCCGTGCCACAGTTCTGACAGAAGGCATTGCCAACTTCGTTATCGAATTGGCAGTGGCTACATAACATTGAAAAGGTCGTTAACTCGTCCTGTTTTGATTAGTTTGAATGACCTGCCACAAGGCCAATTCTTTGGCTGTGAGTCGGTCGCCAGACTTGGCTGCTTCTTCAAATTCTGCAGGGTTGGTCAGTATGGCCAGTTGGTTGATTTGCGACATCAGTGTTTTGTAGTGCTCCACAGCGTGTGCGGGGCGCTCGGCAATCATATGCAAAGGAAGATTGGCTTGACGGTATCTGTCTTCTTCTTCTTCTTTAACAATGGTTTCCAAAATCGAGTTGATCTCGTCAATCGTTAGGTGAAGGCGCTTGGCTTCTTCGCGAATTTTGAGTATTTCTTTTTCATCGAGGTGACCGTCTTTCAGCATACCCATCAACTCAGACTTGAGAGCTTGACGCTCTTTGACCAACTGGTCACTGAAGGCAGAAGACAGCAAGGCAGCAGGGATGGCAAAGATACCAATACCAATCAGCGCTAAAACAATCGTCATCCCCCGACCAATCGGTGTCACAGGTGAAATGTCTCCATAGCCCACCGAAGCCAATGTGATGACCGCCCAGTAAATGGCCGTGGGGATATTTTCAAATTTATCGGGTTGCGCTTCATGTTCGAACAAATAACCCAAACTGGCTGTGAGCACCACCAGCAGCAACATGATGAAAGCAGACGCACTCATCACCGGCCACTCGCGAACAATGACTTTGCCCAAAATGGCTGTTGCGTCATTGCCGCGGGTCAATTTAAGCAGTCGGGCTAGGCGGAAAACCCGCAGGAATCGCAAATCGAAAACATGGTTTAAAAATACTTCTAAAAAGAACGGCAATATGGCCAGTAAGTCGATGATGGTGGCCGCCGTCGTGGCTTGTTTGAACCGACCGCCTAGGGGGTTTTTAAAACCAGGTTCTTCAACGCAGGAGTAAATACGCATGCAGTACTCAACTGCAAAAATTCCCACAGCCACTGCGTCAAGCACAACAAATTCCAAGTTAAGGATAAAGCTGACCGATTGCACCGACTCGAGCACCACAGCCAGCACAGAAATCATGACCCATATGCCGATGAAAGAATCAAAAATGGTCTGCATGGTGCCGCCATACGGACTGCTAAAAGTCAGTGCATGAACTTTTTGTCGGAAGGTACGCCCTTGGTTGAGTTCCTGAAACTCTTTGATGGCAGGAATGACGATGCGAAACAGTTTGAGAATTCGCAACAACCTCAAGAACCGCAAGGCACGCAAGTCGACGGGGATGAAGGCCTGTAAAAAGAAGGGGGCCACAGCCAAAAAGTCGATGATGGCAAACGGGCTAAAAATATAGGCCAAGCGAGGAAGTTTGCGCTTGTTAAATTCACTGTCTTCAGGCGCCAAAAACAAACGAGCAAAATACTCAATGACAAAAATGGTGATGGAGAACAAGTCAAATAAATGGAACCAGTTTTTATAGGGGTCGTAAATGGCTGGCACATGCTCAAACACCAAGGAAAAGAGGTTGGCAACAATCAATAAGCCAATCCATTTGTCTATTGATTTATGGTGGTTGCCTGGAATATCGGGGTCTAGCAACCAAGCGTACATCCATTGGCGTAATGGCAAGTCGGGTGAAATGTTCGCTTCGACGTCGTCCCCCATCAGGGTTTTGGCGTCGAGATCGGCAATGCGAGGGGTTTTTTTAGCTTGATCCATAAAAGACTTTAAAACTCAAATTCAGTAATTTTCAGAGGGTATGCACCTTTGTCGCAAATAGACACACGCAATTGCAATTTTTGGTCTATGGGGTCCGTCTCTGTGAAAGGTGAATTGACCGAAGGGATGGCTGATCCTGGCGGGGTAGGCGTCATTTTTTCAATGTAAATGGCGCCTGTCAGACTCAGGTCACCGGGAACACAAGCAGGCACAAACTGAGGTGGCTCGCCAAAGAACGTATTGACCACGTTTTTAAATTCTGTCTCGCTGAACATGTATTTCAAACAAGCCCCCCAAGTTCCAGCCAAGGGTTCTGTTTCAACTTTGCTTGTTTCTTGGCTCACTTCAATGCTGGCTGTGGACGCACCAGCACTTACGTTGTCTGTCTCGGGTGGTGGTGAGGAGGCGGCTTGAGCCACGGCTGGAGGTATATCCGTGGGATGGGCCTCAGCACTGATGGCCACTGGCGCAGTGCCGCCGGCGCAGGGGCCATGTGCATAGCCCTTTTTAAATCGTTCTTTGCCCGCTTCCGTTAACCAAGCGCTGATGTCTTCTCCGTATTTTTTAGCGTTTTCAGTTTTTTTAGCTTCGTGAAAAGCCTGTATGCCCAAAAAACCCACTGTGATCACAACGCACAGAACAATGACGACAAAAATGAAGTCGGGAAAGGTAAAGCCTAGGCTCTTTGAATGTCGTTTGATAGAGGTTTCCATAGGGCATGAACAGTGTTGTTGGGAACCAAGCAGAAAGTTGGCAGATTGACGTAATGATATTCGCAAAAAATGTGAATTTATTGGTTTAGTATGAAAGTAGAAATTTCAGTCATTTTTAATTTTTTTGATGAATTTAAATAAAAAGTACTGATGTGTTAATTCTGCCCCTCGGTGAGGGTGTCTAACTGAAAGCGCCCGCTTTTGTGCCACAACCACGTGTCCGTGTAACGCACCCGCTTGAAATTTGAGGGCGCTGGAAAAGGTGCCGATTGATTAATGGCTTGCTCAATGTCTTTCTTCACCTCTGGCGAATGTTTGGGCACACGCACCCAATCGATATGCCCCACCTGTCCCGAGGGCTCTATATGTATATCGACCACCACCACGGCTTTCAACATAGGCGGGAGTTTGCCTTTGTAAATGCGATCGGGTAAGCGCTGGTAAATGTGGCGGGCAGCGTGGCGACGGTAGTCTTCGCTGCTGGCCTCGTACAGCAGTGGGCTGGCGGGTTTGGCGGTGAGTTTGGGTT